>Ga0194132_10001461_pt1 | contig 47704 bp, 44 predicted proteins | sample TA2KigOf80mmetaG_FD_148612 | JGI IMG/M metagenome (GOLD analysis project Ga0194132, IMG submission 148612) | Freshwater microbial communities from Lake Tanganyika, Tanzania - TA2015054 Kigoma Offshore 80m | ecosystem: Environmental > Aquatic > Freshwater > Lake | place: Tanzania: Lake...
CCGCAGCAACAATACGTTTCATAGGATCGACTCCTCAATGATGTGACGTCCCGCCCGGTTGCGAGTTTAGGATTATTCGGCGCGACATTCAAACCGGCGGCGCCAGTCCCGGGGGCCGGGCTGCCCTGTGCCGGGCGCGGCTCAGGCGGCTGCGACCGGGACCGCCGGAACCGCGAGGCCCGCCGGAGCCGGGGCGGCCGCCTCCTTCAGAGGCTCGATGGCTTCGAGCAACTGCAGGAACGACGGACCCGGCAGCGGCGGCGAAAACACGTAGCCCTGGGCGGCGCGGATGCCCAGTTCGCGAAGCTGGACCACCTGTTCGAAACTCTCGACGCCTTCTGCGATCACGTCCATGCGCATGTTCTGGGCGAGGTCGACCAGGGTCTCGATGATCGTGTGGGAGTTGCGGTCGGTGGCGATCGAATCGATGAACATCTTGTCGATCTTGATGGTGTCGACGCCGAGCTTGAGCATGTAGGACAGGCCGCTGTGGCCGGTGCCGACGTCGTCGATCGCGATGCGCACGCCGAGACCCTGCAGCGCGGCCACCACCCTGCGCGTCTCGGTCAGATTGTCCAGCGGCTGGCGTTCGGTGACTTCGAGCACGATCTGCGACAGCTTCAACGGCGACGTCTTGAAGATCTTGCGCACGTCACCGACGATCTCCTCGTCAGCGAAATGCCGCGCCGCCAGATTGAAGCTGATCCTGAGGTTCGGCCGCTTGCCGAAGGCCGGGCCGATCTCGCGCGAGACCCGCCGCATCAGGTCGCGCGTCATCTCCAGGATCAGGCCGCTCGACTCGGCAAGCGGGATGAACGCGGCCGGCGTGACGACACTGCCGTCGGACTTGCGCCAGCGGATCAGCACCTCTGCGCCGCGCAGCCGTCCGGACCGGATATCGACGATCGGCTGATAGTACGGCACGAATTCGCCGGCATGCATCGCGCGCTCGAGCTCGTCGATCGGGTTGTCGCGCCGCCGCTTGGGACGAAAAAACGCGAGCGTCAGGATCAGCACCGCCAGCATGCCGCTGACCATCGCGCCGAGCAGGCGCAGGTCGTTCTGGCCTGCCGCCAGGTCGGCGCGCGACGCCGTCAACGACGCGCGCAACCGATAGCGTCGGGAATCGCGGACCGCGGACACCAGATCGTCGGCCGGGACGTTCGCGGCCGCGGTTTCGCCCGCTCTTGCGATCACCATGCCGCCGCGCCCGGTCAGCTGGATACGGGCGTTGAGCGGGCCGCCGTGCGGCGACACGCTGGGCACCAGCATTTCAGTGGGGATCAGCGCGGCGACACCGTTGGACTCGCCCGCGCCCGGCCGGCGCACGCGCGCCCATTGCTTGCCGCCCGATCCGAGACGGACCAGGTCCAGCAGGTGCTGCCTGCTGTCGTTCAACGGCTCGGACGAGACAATGCTCCTCGGCTCCACCGTGCTGCCGTGATCGGAGCACAACGTGCGGCCGTCAGGCGCGATGACCGAGAACTCCTTCGCAGGCGTCACTGCGAACGCCGCCTGGCGCAGCGCCTCGATGTGCGAGGCGCGGCAGCCGTCGACGCCGCGCGCGGCCAGATCGTCGAGCGCCGCCGCGGCGCGCGCAAGGCGGCCTTCCGCCAGCCCCACCGCCCGCAGGGCAGTCGAGTCCAGGTCACGAACGACTTGCTGTTCGGCGATCGCGCCGAGCCAAAGGTTCAGCGCGGCCACAGGCGGCCCCGCGAGCACCACGCCTATAACGATCGCCGCGAGATTTCGACTTCTCGGCGCCACCACTACCCCACCACACGACACCCGAAGATTGCATCGGCGGTGTAAAGGCACACTTAAGCTTAAGCGGGCGTAAGCACGTCGGACCGGCGGGACGGGCCATCACCGTCCGTTATGGTTTCCGCTTCGTTAACGGCGATGGATCGCGGTCAGGCCGCGGACTTCTTGGCGGCAGTCTTGCCCGGCGCCTTTTCGGCCGGATTCGCGCCACCGGCGGACGGTTCGGCGCCCGCGACCGGGTCCATGGCTTCGAGCAGCTTGAGGAACGACGGCGCGGGCAGCGGCGGCGCGAACGCGAAGCCCTGCGCGGCGCGGATGCCCCGGTCTCGCAGGTAGCTGACCTGGTCGAAATTCTCGACGCCCTCGGCGACGATGTCCATCCGCATGTTCTTGGCGAGATCGATCAGCGTCTCGATGATGGTCCGCGAATGGCCTTCGGTGCCGATCGCTTCGATAAAGACGCGGTCGATCTTGATGACGTCAACGCCGAGCTTGAGCAGATACGACAGGCCGCTGTGGCCGGTGCCGACGTCGTCCATGGCGACCTTGCAGCCGAGTCCTTGCAGCGCTGCAATGGTGCGGCGCATCACCCCGAGGTCGGCGATCTCGTAGCGTTCCGTCAATTCCAGAACGATCTGCGACAGCTTGATCTGCGATCCCCCGAAGATGGTGCCGACGTCGTTGAGGATCAGCGCATCGTCGAAGTGCTTCGGCGCGACGTTGAACGCCAGCGTCAGCGACGGCCGCCGCTCCATCGCGGCGCCGAGGTCGACGCAGGCCCGCTTCATCAGCGAGCGCGTGAGGTCGAGAATCATTCCGCCGGTTTCCATCAGCGGGACGAACGTTTCCGGCTCCGCGAAAGTGCCGTCGGGCTTGCGCCAGCGCACCAGCACCTCGGCGCCGATCAGCCCCCCGGTCTGGATGTCGACGACCGGATGGTAGTAGGGCACGAACTCGTCGGCGGCGATCGCCCGCTCCATCTCGACGACCGGGTTCTCCGTCTGATTGCGCGGCAGGACCATCGCGAACAGCAGGATGATGAGCGCGATCATCCCGCTCAACAGCATGCCGAGCCGGCGCAATTCGTCGTAGTTGGAAACCGTGGTGTTGCGCGGCATCGAGACGGTGAGGACGAGCCGGTAAGGCTGCGACCGCGCCTGCTGCAGGAACTGCGAGCCTTGCGCGTTCGCAGGGCCCGCCGCCATTCCGGATTCGCCAACCAGCGTGCCGTCCGGCAGGTTCAGGCGCGCGTAGCCGACGAGGCGGCCGTCGCGCATGGTCGGCTGCGGCAGCAGCAGGCTCGCCGGCACGATCGCAGCCAGCGTCGGCTTGTCCGGCCGGGTGCTCTTGCGGATGCGCAGGAAGTGCTCGCTATGATCGGGAATCCGAACCACGTCGAGGCCGACGTCGGGCGTGACCCGCACCGAACTCACCACCTGCAAGCGTCCGGCGCCGGGCCCGGTGTCCGAGCAGAGGACCTGCCCGTTCGAGCCGATCAGCATCGCCTCCTTGACCGGGTCGGTGACCATCACGGTCTGGCGAAGCGCCTCGATATGCGCCGGCCGGCAGGAATCGACGCCGCGGGCCGCGAGCTTGCCCAGCGCCTCGACCGTCTTGCCGATCTGGATCTCCGTCGATCCCATCGCCCAGGCGGCGGTCACGGAAAGCTGCTGATCGCCCTGCTTGCCGAGCCAGGCGTTAAGCATGACCATGGGGACGCCTGCGGCGGCGATCCCCAGGACGGCGGCAATCAGTTTCAGGCTGGTCCACTTCGGAAAATTCAACTGCCGCCTCGCACGCTTGGCCGCACAAGATCGCGCAATCCCGTAAAGGTGGGTTTAAGCGGCGAAACCATGTTCCAGGCGGCGGTGGTTACCGAAAGATGAACCGGCGATCGCCCGGCGGCCCGGAAGCTCGGCCAATGGCCGAACAGATAGCGGCCAGCGGCCCAGCGCGAGGCCGTCGCCGCAGATCCGGCATGTGCCCATTGAAGCGCCGGGGTGCGAAGGCCAGGTGCGGACCGCCGGCGCTTGACCGCCTTCGCAAAAGCACGCCAATTTTCGCTGCAATGCTGTGGCCGGACTGCAGCAGTTGTTCCACGCCCGCGGCCAACGCAAGGGAGAGTCTCCGGTGAAGCTCTACATGCACCCCGTTTCGATGACGAGCCGCCCGGTGCGGCTGTTCGCGGCCGAAAACAAGATCGCCATGGACGAACAGGTCGTCGACCTGTTCACCGGCGAGCACATGCAGCCGGCCTACGCCGCGATCAACCCGAGCTGCATGGTGCCGATGCTGGAGGACGGCGACCTGCGGCTGACGGAAAGTTCGGCGATCCTGAAATATCTTGCCGACAAGATCGGCTCGCCGGCCTATCCGAAGGACCTGAAGCAACGCGCCAGGGTCAACGAGGTGATGGACTGGCTCAACACCAATTTCTACCGCGAGTGGGCCTACAATCTCTGCTATCCGCAGCTGTTCCCGCACATGAAACGCCGCAGCGACGAGGCCCAGGCCGCGACGCTGGAACACGGCCGCGACAACGCCAAACGCTGGATGAAGGTGCTGAACGACCATTGGATCGGGCCGAACAATAATTATCTGTGCGGCAACCAGATCACCGTCGCCGATTATCTCGGCGCGTGCCTGGTCACGCTCGGCGAGGTGGTCGGGATCGACTTCGCGCCCTATCCGAACGTCAGGCGCTGGCTCGACACCATGCGCAAACTGCCGTCATGGCCCCAGGTCAACGAGGCGTTCGACGCGCTCGCAGCCTCGACCAAGGGCCAGAAATTCGTCACGCTGTCGTAGGCGTCCGCGGGGCGGGGACGCGCACAGGAGGACACCATGAGCTTCTTCCCCGGCAAGGACCCCGCCGCAGGCGACAAATACCAGTGCGACGCGATCAAGCAGGTGATCGTGCCGCGCACCGCCGATCTCGGCGAGGGCTTCATGGTTCGCCGCGCGCTGCCGTCGGTGCAGTCGCGCATGGTCGGGCCGTTCGTGTTCTTCGATCATTTCGGCCCAGCGGTGTTCAAGTCGGGCAAGGGCCTCGACGTGCGTCCGCATCCGCACATCGGGCTTGCCACCGTCACCTACCTGTTCGACGGCGAGATCATGCACCGCGACAGCCTCGGCACCGAGGTGCCGATCGTGCCGGGCGAGGTGAACTGGATGACCGCCGGCCGCGGCATCGTGCATTCCGAGCGCACCGGGCCCGAGCGCCGCGAAAAGGGCGACAGCCTGCACGGATTGCAGATGTGGGTCGCGTTGCCCGCCGCGAAGGAGGAGATGGAGCCGGCGTTTGCGCATCACGGCGTCGGCGACTTCCCGATGGTGCGCGACAACGGCAAGAGCGTGCGCGTCGTGCTGGGCTCGGCTTACGGCGAACGCTCGCCGGTCGCGACCACATCGGAAACGCTGTTCGCCGACGTGCACCTGAAAGCCGGCTCTTCGCTGCCGCTCGACGCCGACCATGGGGAGCGCGCGATTTATCTCCTCGACGGCGCGCTCGACATCGCGGGCGACCGCTTCGAGCCGGGACGGCTGCTGGTGTTCAAAGCAGGCGACCGCATCGCGATCCGCGCCGAGAAGGACTCGCATTTTGCGGTGTTCGGCGGCGAGCCGATGGACGGACCGCGCCACATCTGGTGGAACTTCGTATCCTCGCGCAAGGAGCGCATCGAGCAGGCCAAGGCCGAATGGACCGCGGGCCATTTCGGCAAGGTGCCGGGCGACGAGATCGAGTTCATTCCGCTGCCGTCGAAGTGAACCGGGCAACGCGCGCATGACCTTCGTCTACATCGTCCGCTGCAACTTCACCGCGCCCGACCGCGAGCAGGCCTGGAACGATTGGTACAGCGGCCCCAAGATCGCGCAGATGCTGCGCAACCCGATGTTCCTGTCGTGCCAGCGCTTCCGCCGCGTCTCGGGCGAAGGCCGCGGCTATCTCGCGCTGTGGACGATGGAAGGCCCCGAGGCGCTGCGCACACCGGATTACCTGTCGCAATGGGGCTTCTCGGAATGGACGCCGCTGATCGTGGACTGGAGCCGGGACTTGTTCGACGGCGGCGCGGCGGAGGCGCAGTCCTTCGCGGTCCCGCGCAACGGCGCGCTGCGCGTGATTGCATTCGACGGCATGAGCGAGCCGGACGCGCGCCGCGAGCGTGATGCGCTCGCCACACCGGAACAGCAGATGCGGTGGCTTCCGATTGCCGGTCTCGATCGGCACACGCCGCTGATCGGTTTGCAGGTTCTTGCCGGGCCGCCGCGCGCCGATGCGGCAGCGGGCGCGATCTACCGGCCGATTTCCGATTTTCACCGCGCCTGATGCCGGCCGCTCACTTGAACGAATAGCCGTCCGGGCGGACCGTGACCGTGCGCTTCTCGCGCTTGCCGTCGCGCCTGGTGATCGCGACCGGCATGGTCCAGTTGCCTTTCATGGCGAACTTCGGCGACGGCGTAATCACCGACGCGATGCCGATCTCCTTCACCTCCACCGAGCGTTGGAGGCGATACTCGCGCTTGTCCTGGTCGAGCACGATCCACTGGATGAACAGCCTGGCGATGACGTGCTCGAAGCCGCCCGAGGTGACGAGCACGCGGTAGAAGCCTTCGTCGTTGCCGCGCTCCCAGTGCCCGCCCGACTGCACCGAATGCACGCTCGCGGGCGTGCCTTGCGCGTCCTTCGGACCGTAATCCTGCGCGGTCGAATATCCCGCCATGCAGATGAACAGAGCGGCAGCGACCGCGGCTTTCGACAGGAGCGTCATGCAGATCTCCCTGGAGCGGGCGTCCGGACGGTCGAATTCTAGCGGCGGCGCGAGCGCCGCGCAGCATTGAACCCGATTCGGAATTCCCGCGACCAATTCCGGCGGTGCGGGACTATCGCGCGGCAAATCACGAGACGGGAGTGGCGATCGCCATGGCAGTCACACTGGCAAAGCTGAAAGCGGATGTGAAAGCCCGCGACATGCTGTCGTCGTTCGACCTCCGGGTCGCGGGCGACAATGCCGATCCGCCGTGGTTCGACACCGCGCCGCTTGCACCGTTCGAGATCGTCGCAACAAAAGGCGCGGGCTGCATCTACGCGCTGACCGGCCCGCACGAACACGTGTTGTTCGTGACGTCGGAGGGACAGGCCTCGCTGATCGCCGCCTCGTTGCAGGAATGCCTCGAACTGGTGATCGCGCATCCCTATTGGGAGGACGCCCTGCGCTCATCCGGGGGCGACCTCGAAACCCTGCGCGGGCTGCTGGGCGAAGACGCCGGCGATTTCGAAGACGAAATCCTCGACGACAACCCGGAAATCGAGGATTACCGCCCGCTGCTGCGGAAGCGGCTCGGACTGCGCGAACCGGCCGACGCCGCGCAATCGTTGCTGCACGCCGTCACGACGCTTGGCGCGGGTATCAACCTGAAGGTCCGCGCATCCGACGGCCATCCGTGCGAGCCGCTGATCGGCGTCTCGTCCGGAACGCCCTGACGCCGGCCGAACGGCTACTTCTCCGGCAAATTCAGCCGGATGTGCAGCTCACGAAGCTGTTTTGGCGTCACCTCCGACGGCGCGCCCATCAGGAGGTCCTCGGCGCGCTGGTTCATCGGGAACAGCACCACCTCGCGCAAATTCTCCTCGCCGCACAAGAGCATCACGATGCGGTCGATGCCGGGCGCAATGCCGCCGTGCGGCGGCGCGCCGAGCGACAGCGCGCGCAGCATGCCGCCGAACTTCGCCTCCAGCACGTCCTCGCCGTAGCCCGCAATCGCAAAGGCCTTCTTCATCACGTCGGGACGGTGATTGCGGATCGCGCCCGACGACAGCTCCACGCCGTTGCAGACGATGTCGTACTGGATCGCCTTCAGGCCCAGGATCGTGTCGCGGTCGTTCGGATCGAGCTTGAGGAACGCATCCGGCTCGATGTTCGGCATCGAGAACGGGTTGTGCGAGAAGTCGATCTTCTTCTCTTCCTCGTTCCATTCGAACATGGGGAAGTCGACAATCCAGCACAGTTCGAACCGGCCCTTGTCGATCAGGCCGAGTTCTTCGCCCACTTTCGTGCGCGCGGGGCCGGCGAACTTCACAAACTGCTCCGGCTTGCCGGCGATGAAGAAGCAGGCGTCGCCGATGCCGAGCTTCATCTGGTCGGCGATGATCTTGGTGCGCTCGGGCCCGATGTTGCGGGCGAGCGGACCCGCGCCGCCCTCCTCGCCCTCACGCCAGAAGATGTAGCCGAGCCCCGGCTGGCCCTCCTGCTGCGCCCATGAATTCATGCGGTCGCAGAACGCGCGGTTGCCGCCCTTCGGCGCCGGAATTGCCCAGACCTCGACCTTGGGATCGGCCGCAATCATGCCGGCGAAAATCTTGAAGCCGGAATCGCGGAACGCCTCGGTGACGTTCTGCATCGTCAGCGGATTGCGGAGATCCGGCTTGTCGCTGCCGTATTTCCGCATCGCCTCCGCAAAGGGGATCATCGGAAACTTCGGCGTCACCGCCCGGCCGTTCGCGAACTCCTCGAACACGCCCTTGATCACCGGCTCGACCGCGTCGAACACGTCCTGCTGGGTGACGAAGCTCATTTCGAGATCGAGCTGATAAAATTCTCCGGGAGAACGATCGGCGCGGGCGTCCTCGTCGCGGAAGCAGGGCGCGATCTGGAAGTAGCGGTCGAAGCCCGACACCATGATCAATTGCTTGAACTGCTGCGGGGCCTGCGGCAGCGCGTAGAACTTGCCGGGATGGATGCGCGACGGCACGAGGTAGTCGCGCGCGCCCTCCGGCGACGACGCGGTCAGGATCGGCGTCTGGAATTCGAAGAAGCCCTGCTCCTTCATGCGGCGGCGGATCGAGTCGATGACCGCGCCGCGCATCATGATGTTGTTGTGCAGGCGCTCGCGGCGCAGGTCGAGGAACCGGTACTTGAGCCTGGTTTCCTCGGGATATTCCTGATCGCCGAACACCGGCATCGGCAGATCGCCCGCCGGACCCAGGACCTCGATTTCGGAGATATAGACCTCGACCTGTCCGGTCGGCAGGTCGGCGTTTTCCGTACCGCCGGGCCTGCGGCGCACCTTGCCGTCGATCCGCACCACCCATTCCGAGCGAAGTGTCTCGGCCGTCTTGAACGCCGGGCTGTCCGGATCGGCCACCACTTGGGTCAGCCCGTAGTGGTCGCGCAGGTCGATGAACAGCACGCCGCCGTGGTCGCGGATGCGGTGGCACCAGCCGGAAAGCCGGACGTCCTTGCCGATGTCGCTGTCGCGGAGTTGGCCGCAGGTGTGGGTGCGGTAGCGGTGCATGCCGGGCCTGTCGGGAATCGCCCGCCGCAACGCGCGCGGGCTCCTGGAATCGGCGGCACAACCGCACGCCCGGTCAGGCCTTGTCAAGGCTGGGGCCTCCGCTTCGATGGAATCGAAGCCGCGGCCCCGGCTTTTTGTTTTGACGCGCTTTCTTGACGCGAACCGGTTTCCACTTCGCTCGAAAACGCTATAGCCGCCGCCGGACCGCGCTTGCGGCCCGGCGTCCTGGCCGGCAGGCCGCGGGTCAGGAGCAATAATACTTCACGGTGTGCTGGCCGTTGGGACCCCGCTCGTGGCGCGGATGGCAGCGGGCGAGCTTGCCCGCCTTGGGATCGAGGAAGGGCTTCACGGTTTTGACGCTGCCGAGATTGGGCGACGACTTGTTGGTTATGGCGGGGCCGCCCGAGCGCGCCGACGCCACGACCGGAGCCAGCGCAAGCGCGCCCACCGCGGCAACGGCCGCCGCGGCGGCGAACGATTTGAACAGCATAAGGGACCTCCATTTCAGCGTTGGTTGGACAACGTGAAACGTTGGTCGGCGCATGCGCGCGCCCGGTTCAATCAATCGTTGTACACATCGCGAAACATCAGCATCGCGCCGAGCTTGCGCTCGTTGTTGCGCGGGAAGCCGCATTGCGGCGCGAATGTGTCGGCGTCGCGGTAGGTGCCGAACAGCCGGTCCCAGATCGGAATGTCGGAAAAGTTGAAGCGGTGCACGTCGAGCTGATGATGGATCGAATGCAATTCCGGCGTCTGGATGAAATACTTGATGCAGCGCGGCGACTTGAAGTTGGAGTGATAGAACAGTTCGCCGGTCGCGGCGAAGAAGTTGAACCACAGCGCGCCTTCGAGCGAGACGCCGAGCAGGAAATACAACACCGCAGCCGCCAGCGCGGAATTGACCAGGATTTCCAGCGGGTGCTTATAGAACGAGGTGAAGGCCTCGATCCGCACCGGCGAATGATGAATCTGGTGAAACACCTGCCAGAAACCGTTCGTGTGCCGGATGCGGTGCCACCAGTAGAAGAAGAACGTTCCGACGAACCAGCCGACGAAGCCTTCGGCGACCGGCATGTTCCAGGCCGCAAGCTTGAACAGCGAAGCGCCGGAGAACAGGTCGAGCCAGAGCTTGTTGGTGGCAAGCGTGATGGCGACCTGGATCAAAGTGATCAGGATCGCGCGGCCGTACCAGCCGGGCGCGTTCGGCAGCTCCCGCCCGGGCTTCACCCGTTCGAGCACGAAGAAAAACACCGCAGCGAGGACGGTGAAGGCAGTCGGCAGCGCGAGCCTCATGGGTTCTCCCCTTGCCGCCTTGGTCGCCCGGAAACCGGAGTTGGTTCACCGCCGCCGGTTCGGCTATCATCCCGGGCAATGAAAATGCCATCCTCGCCAAGACCTTCGGCCGCGTGCCGGCCGACGAAATGCTCAAGACCATGTTCCTGATCAACGCTTTGCCGGACAAGTAGCTTGCCGACAGTGAAGCCGGCCAAAAAGAAGGCGCAGCCCGCCGCCGCGGCCAAAGTCGCGACGATGACCGCGGCCGACGCCGCGATCGCGACCGTGCTCGCGCATGGGCTCGACACCATGTACGCCCTGCCCGGCGTGCAGAACGACAATCTGTTCGAGGCGCTGTTCAAGGTGTCCGACCGGCTGCGGGTCGTGCACACCCGCCACGAGCAGGGCGCGGCCTATATGGCGCTCGGCGCAGCTCTCGGCACCGGCAAGCCGCAGGCCTTCGCCGTGGTGCCGGGGCCGGGCCTGCTCAACGCCTCCGCAGCGCTGCTCACCGCCTATTCCATGAACGCGCCGGTGCTGGCACTGATCGGCGACATTCCGGACGCCGAGATCGGCCGCCATCTCGGCCACCTGCACGAGATCCGCGACCAGGACGGCATCGTCGCGCGCCTGGTCGATCACTGGTCGCGCATCCGCAAGGCCGAACATGCGGCAAAGCTCACGGCCGAGGCTTTCCGCGCCATGAAGACCGGCCGGCCCGGCCCCGCCGCGCTGCAATGCTCGATGGACGTCTGGCGGCGCGAAGGCCCGGCCGCGCCGCTTGCGCCGCTGCCGGTGCGCCAGCCCAAGTTCGACGAGACCGCGCTGCGCCGCGCGGCGAAGCTCCTGGGCCAGGCCAAGCGCCCGCTGATCTTCTGCGGCGGCGGCGCGCAGGACGCCTCGCCCGAGGTCACCGAACTGTCCGCGCTTCTGCAGGCGCCGGTCTGCGGCTACCGCCGCGGGCGCGGCGTGCTCTCAAGCCGCGACCCGCTCAGCATCACGGTGCCGATCGCGCACGAGCTTTGGCGCGAGGCCGACGTGGTGCTCGGCATCGGCACGCGCATGTTCATGCCGCTGCGCCAATGGGGCACCGACAAGGCGCTCAAGCTCGTCCGCATCGACGCCGACCCGGAGGAGCCCGGCCGGCTGGGGCGACCCGCCGCAGCCTTGATCGGCGACGCAGCGCCGATCCTGCGGCGGCTGCTCGGCCTGATCCCCGCCCACAACCTCAAGCGGCCCTCGCGCAAGGCCGAGATGGAAGGCCGGCAGGCCGCGCTCATGGAGCGCCTCGCCAAGCACAGCCAGATCGGCTTCGTCGACGCGATCCGCGCCGAACTGCCGGAGGACGGCATTTTCGTCGACGAGGTCACGCAGGTGGGCTTCGCTGCGCGGCTCGCCTTCCCGGTCTACAAGCCGCGCACCTTCCTCTCTCCCGGCTACCAGGACAACCTCGGCTGGGGTTTCGCCACCGCGCTCGGCGTGCAGGACGCCCGCCGCGACGTGCCGGTGGTGTCGATCAACGGCGACGGCGGCTTCATGTTCACGGCAAACGAGATGGCGACCGCGGTCCGGCACCGCATCCCGCTGACGGCCATCGTGTTCAACGACGGCGCCTTCGGCAACGTGCGCCGCATCCAGCAGGAGCAGTTCGGCAACCGCCTGATCGCGAGCGACCTCGCCAATCCCGATTTCGTGCGTTTTGCCGAAAGCTTCGGGGCCGCGGCCGAGCGCGTCCGCACCCCGGACGAACTGCGCGCGGCGCTGCGGCGCGCCTTCAAGCGCCGCGACGGCCCGAGCCTGATCGAGGTTCCGGTCGGAGCCTTCCCCTCCCCTTGGCCGTTCCTGCACATGCCGCGAGTCCGCGGCGTATAACGGATTGACACATCGCGCCGCGACTGCGCTAGACAAGCCCCGCATGGACCTGATCACCACGACCGGCGAACTGGCCGCCGCCTGCGAACGCATCGCCCGGCACCCCTTTGTCACCATCGACACCGAGTTTCTGCGCGAAACCACCTATTACCCGCTGCTGTGCGTGGCGCAGCTGGCGAGCCCCGACGAGGCGGCGGTGATCGACGCGCTGGCCTCCGGCATCGACCTGAAGCCGTTCTACGACCTGATGGCGGACGAGCGCGTGCTGAAGGTGTTTCACGCCGCGCGTCAGGACATCGAAATCGTCTGGCACCAGGCCGGCTTCGTGCCCAAGCCGCTGTTCGACACCCAGGTCGCGGCGATGGTGCTGGGCTACGGCGACTCGATATCCTACGACCAGCTCGTACAGCGCATCACCGGCGACGCCATCGACAAATCGAACCGTTTCACCGACTGGACCCGCCGGCCGCTGTCGCCGGCGCAACTGTCCTACGCCGTCTCCGACGTCACCCATCTGCGCGACGTCTATCTCGCGCTGATGGCCGACCTCGGCCGCCGCGGCCGCGCCGACTGGATGGCGGACGAGATGGAGGTCCTCACCTCGCCCGACACCTACCGCGCCGAGCCGGAGCGTGCCTGGATGCGGCTGAAGACCCGCGTGCGCAAGCCCAAGGAACTGGGCGTGCTGATCGAAGTGGCGGCCTGGCGCGAGCGCGAGGCGCAGAGCCGCGACGTGCCGCGCTCGCGCGTGCTGAAAGACGAAACCATCGGCGACATCGCGGTGCAGGCGCCGACGACCGTGGAGCGGCTCGCGAGCTTGCGCTCGCTGCCCAAGGGCTTCGAGCGCTCGAAATGGGGCGAAGGCATCCTCGACGCGGTCAAGCGCGGGCTTGCGCGCGATCCGAAGAGTCTGCCGCAGATCGAGCGGCCGAAGACGACGCAAAACGGCTCGGCCACGGTCGAACTTCTGAAAGTCCTTCTGCGCATGACCTCGGAGAAGCACGGGGTCGCGGCCAAGGTCATCGCCACCGTCGACGATCTCGACCGCATCGCAGGCGACGACCAGGCGGACGTGCCGGCGCTGAAGGGCTGGCGGCGCGACCTGTTCGGAGAGAAGGCGCTGGCGCTGAAGCACGGCAGGCTCGCGCTCGCGGTCGAACGAAGCCGCGTGGTGGCGGTCGACCGGAATTAGCGGCCGCTCACGCCGCCGCCTTCGGCGACAGCCGGGCCTGGGCGGCCAGTCTGATCGGCGCATTGACGGCGCCGAAGCCCTTATATCCGCGGCGCTCGACGATTTCGAAGAAGAACAGGCCGCCGACGTTGGCGATGTAGGCTTGCAGGTATTCACCGGAATCGTCCCGGTCGTACAGGATGCCGTTGGCGCGCAGCTCCCCGAGGCGATCCGCCGGAAGGTCGGTTCGCGCCTCCAGGTCGTCGTAGTAGTTGTCCGGGATCGTCAGCATCGCGACGCCGTTCTCGCGCAGCTTCTTGACCGTGGCCACGATGTCGCCGGTGCCGAAGGCGATGTGCTGGACGCCCGATCCGAAGTACTCGTACAGGAACCGCGACGACAGGGTCTGCTGGCTTTGCGAAGCATTGAGCGCGATCCGCAGCGCGCCGTCGGGACTCTGGATCACCTGGCTGCGGACGATGCCGCCCGGATCGATCACGTCGAGCTGCGGCGTCTTGTTGACGTCCAGCAGCGCAACGTAGAACAAAAGCCACGACAGCATTTCGTCGTAGTGCATCGACTGCGAGATGTGGTCGATTGCGATCAGGCCGGCGGCCCCGCCGCCCTGCGGCAGCGGCTTGAAATCGATGTCCCAAAGCCTTCCGAGTGCGCTCCCCGGCTCGACGAAATAAAGCAGGCTGCCGCCGAGCCCGCGCACCGCCGGAATTTCCAGTTCGCCCGGTCCGACCGCCTGCCGGAACGGCGTATCGCGCAGCCTCTCGGCGCGGTCGAGCGTCGCTGCGGCGTCGTTCACCTTCAGGCACATGGCGCAAACCGAGGGGCCATGCGTGACCTGGTAAGAGTGGGCGAACCCGTCCTTGTCGGAATTCAGCACCAGATTGATGGCGCCCTGCGACCAGTGCGTGACAGCCTTCGAGCGGTGCTCGCCGACCTTGCTGAATCCCAGACCCGCGAACAGCGCCGCGAGTTCGGTGGCGGCGACATCGTCGGCGGTGAATTCGACAAATTCGACGCCGAGGCACTTCGCGCGCGGCGGCATGGCGGGCACGGGCTTTGCCGCGGCGCCAAGCCGCCTCCGCATCTGGTCCAGCAGATAGACCAGCGACCGCCGGCCGTCGACCGCGACCGTCCGCGCGGAGCCTGCGCGGAACTGGTCGTTGAAGATTTCCAGCGACAGCAGTCCTTCGTAGCCGGTGTCGAACACCGCATTCATGAAATCGAGCAGCGGAAAATCGCCCTGTCCGGGGAAGCAGCGGAAATGCCGGCTCCAGGAGATGACGTCCATCTCCAGCCATGGCGCATCCGCAAGCTGCACCAGCGCGATCTTGTCGCGCGGGATCGAGGAAATCGCCTTGAGGTCGGTCCGGCGCGAGAAGATATGGAAGCTGTCCAGCGTCACGCCCACGGCGGCATGATCGCAGCGGCGCACCACCTCCCAGGCGTCGCGGTAGTCGCTCACGTGCCGGCCCCAGGCGAGCGCCTCGAAGCCGACACGAATCCCGCGCTTGGCCGCGCGCTCCCCCAGTTCATGGAAGTCCGCCGCCGCCCGGTCGACGCCGCCAAGCGAGTCGGGCGCGACGTTGCTGCAGATCATCATCAGATCGCAGCCCAGTTCGCCCATCAGGTCGAACTTGCGTTCGGCGCGCGCGAAGGTCCGTGTGCGCTGCGGCTCCGGCATTCCCTCGAAGTCCCGGAACGGCTGGAAGGTGACGATCTTGAGGCCGAGCGAGGCGACCAGCCGCGCCACGTCGCGCGGCGTGCCGTTGAACGACAGCAGATCGCTTTCGAAAATTTCAACTCCCGCAAAGCCCGCTGCGGCGATCGCTTCGAGCTTCTCGGCCAGCCCCCCGCTCAACGATACCGTGGCGATCGAGGTCTGCATGGTGCGGACTCGGCTTCAAGACGAGGATAGCTGAAACCGGCGGCGCATTGCGCCCGATCTACCCGGAACCGCACGAAATCCCCAGCGTTGACCGGGAACTACCCCTCCCGCTGCCACGTCACGATCACCCGCACCGTGCGGTCGTTGACGTTGGGATGCGGCATCGGCGGGCTTTCGATATAGAGCCGGTCGCCTTCGAAGCGGATGTGGCGCACCTGCTTGCCGCCGATCCAGGCCTCGTTCCAGGCCGCGTCCACGTCGGTGGTGATGGTGTTGCCCTCGACCCTGTAGCGGCCCGAGTAGGCGATCATGCGCTGAAACGCCCGCGCGCGCTCTTCGTCGGTCTTCGGCACCGGGCGCTCCGAGGCATGCGCGAGCGCAAGCCAGCGCCCGCCCGGCGTCGCGATCTGAAAGCCGCGCGGGTTGTCGCCGAACACCGGCGTCTGCGCCCTGGTCTCCTGGTCCTCGTACATCACCGAGACGAGCTTCCAGGTGCCGACGATCTGCTGCTTTGGGTCCACGGCGGACCTTCGATCACTCGGTGACGATGACCGGCTCGCGGCCGACCAGCCGTGCCAGATGCTTGAGCCGCGAGGTGACACGCTCGCCGGCAAGCGCCGCGCAGTCGCCTTCCAGATGCAGCACCAGCCGGTGCCGCTCCACCTTCAGCGGCGCGCGCGGCAGCACGCCGGGCTGCGAGGCCGAGATCATGTAGGCCACGCGCAAGGTCGCGCCCAGCACGCGGGCGCGGTCGAGGATGCGGGTCGAGGCCAGTTCGCGGATGCGCGGCGATAATTCCTCGTCGTGCAACAGGCCCATGTGGCGGAAGAAGATCGCGAGCGCCAGATAGGCCCGGCCTGGGTGGTCGACGCCGACGAAGGCGGCATGCGCGATGATGTTGAGCGACTGCTCGCCGCGGTAGTCGGGATGCGCACGCCAGCCGATGTCGGCGAGCAGGCACGCGGCGTGGCGCAGGCGCTTTTCCTCGGCGCTTTCGTCGATGCCGGACGTCGCCATGAAGGCGTCGGTCCAGTCGATCAATTCCTCGCCGTGGCGCGGCGAGCGCGAGCGCAGGCGGTTCAATTCCTGCGAGGCCGTGATCAGCGCATCCTTCTTGCGCTCCTCGGCGTCGAGCAGCGAGAACAGCAGGCCCTCGCGCACGCCGAGCGCCGAAAACACCACTTCGCGCGGCTCGGCTTCGCGCACGATGTGCTCCAGCACCAGCGCCGCATATGGCAGCATCGGCCGGCGGGCGTCGCTGACGACCTCGATCTGCGACAGCGTCTCCGGGTTCACCCGGCGCACCAGGCGCGAGAACTCCAGCGCCTCCCTGGCGCGAATGGTGTAGCCGTGCAGGACGTGCAGCGGATAGCCGAGCTGGGCCATATGCAGGTGCGCGAGCGCGCGCCAGGTGCCGCCGACCGCGTAGAACGCGCGGCCTGACCCGCCCTTGAACAGCTTCACATCGTCGAAAGCGTCCTTGACCAGCTTCTCGGCCTTCTTGATCGAGCGGCCGGAGCGGTCCTGCAGGGCCAAACCGCCGAGCGGCAGCGTGATGCCGGGCTTGATGCGGGCGCCCTGCACGTCGACCAGTTCCAGCGAGCCGCCGCCCAGGTCGCCGACGATACCGTCGGGGCGGTGGAAGCCGGATACCACGCCGAGCGCCGTCAGCTCGGCCTCGCGCTGGCCGGAAATCACGTCGATCTTCGCGCGGCATATCTGCTCGGCGGCGGCGATGAACTCCTTGCCGTTGCGGGCGTCGCGGCAGGCCGCCGTCGCCAGCACCCAGAGCCGCTCGACCTGCATGGTGTCGCACAGCGCGCGAAACCGCTTGAGCGCGGTCAGCGCCTTCTCGACCGCGTCGGCCGCGAGCAGCCCGCGGCTCTGCACTTCGCGGCCAAGGCCGGCCAGCGTCTTTTCGTTGAACAGCGCCGTCGGTGTGCGGGTGACGCCCTCGTAGACCACGAGGCGAACCGAGTTCGAACCGATGTCGATGACGGCCACCGGCGGGCCATAGTCGAGGCGGCCCTGCGCCATGGTGTTGGCGCTGGGAACGGTCTCAAGCACGCTCGGCGCGCCTCGTGAGGCTGCGGGGCGAGGATTCTTTAAAAGACTTTCCACGGCCGGACAGGCTCGGGTTGGTCATGAAGTACTTGTGCGCGTTGAACGGCTCCTCGCCCGGCGCGGCCTTGATCCGCGTGGACGAACCGTCCGGTAGCAGGCGCCAGCTCTGCTCATTGTCCTTCAGGTTTGCAACCATAATCTGGTCGAGAACCTGTTCATGCACAGTTGGATTGAGGATCGGGCACAGCGCCTCGACCCGGCGGTCCAGATTGCGCGGCATCATGTCGGCCGAGGAGATGTAAATCGCGGCCTTGGGATGCGGCAGGCCGTGGCCCGACCCGAAGCAATAGATGCGGCTGTGCTCGAGGAACCGGCCGACGATCGACTTGACCCGGATGTTCTCCGACAGCCCCGGAATCCCCGGCCGCAGGCAGCAGATGCCGCGAACGACGAGATCGACTTCGACGCCGGCCTGCGAGGCCCGATACAGCATGTCGATGATCTCGGGATCGACCATCGCGTTGTCTTTCATCCAGATCGCGGCGGGCCGCCCGGCCCTGGCGTGCGCGATCTCCTGCTCGATGTGCTGGCAGATGCGCTGGCGCAGGCTGACCGGCGACACCGCCATGCGCTCCAGCTCGGCGGGCTCGGCGTAGCCGGTGACGAAATTGAAGATGCGGCCGACGTCGCGCGCGATCACCGGATCGGTGGTGAAGTACGACAGGTCGGTGTAAACGCGCGCGGTCACCGGATGGTAGTTGCCGGTTCCGACGTGGACGTAGGAGGTCAGCGCTCCGCCCTCGCGCCGCACCACCTGCGAGAGCTTGGCGTGGGTCTTCAATTCGAAGAAGCCGTACACGACCTGGGCGCCGGCGCGCTCCAGGTCGCGCGCCCAGCGGATGTTGGCCTCCTCGTCGAAGCGCGCCTTGAGTTCCACGACCGCGGTCACCGACTTGCCGGCCTCGGCGGCCTCGGCGAGCGTGCGCACGATCGGCGAGTCCTTCGAGGTGCGGTAGAGCGTCTGCTTGATCGCGATCACGTCCGGGTCGCGCGCGGCCTGCTGCAGAAACTGCACCACGACGTCGAAGGACTCGTAGGGATGATGGACGATCAGGTCCTTCTGCCGGATCGCTGCGAAACAGTCGCCGGCGTGGTCGCGGATGCGCTCCGGAAAGCGCGGATTGTAGGGCACGAACTCGAGATCCGGCCGGTCGACGGCGATGAGCTGCGACAGCTCGCTCAGCGCCAGCATGCCGTCGACCAGGAACACCTCGTCGTCCGCGACCGCGAGCGCGCGCTGCACGAAGGCGCGCAGTTCCGCCGGCATCGCCGATTCAATCTCGAGCCGGATCACCGAGCCGCGCCGTCTGCGCTTCAGCACGCTCTCGAACAGCCGCACCAGGTCTTCGGCCTCTTCCTCGACCTCGATATCGGAGTCGCGGATGATGCGGAATGCGCCCTGTCCCTTAACTGCGTAACCCGGAAACAGCCGCGGGACGAACAGGCCCGTGGCCTGCTCGAGCGTCATCAGCCGCGCCGGGCCGCCCTCGGACGAACCCGCAGGCATGCGGATGAATCGCTCGATCTTCTGAGGCACGCGGATCAGCGCGTTCATCGCCTTGCCGTCGCTGGAGCGAACGAGCTGGAACGCGATGGAAAATCCGAGATTGGGAATGAACGGAAACGGGTGCGCCGGGTCGATGGCCAGCGGCGTCAGCACCGGGAAGATGTGGCGCAGGAAGTAGTCTTCCAGCCAGTTGCGGTCGGCCTTCTTCAATCCGTCGGCATCGACGAGCTGGATGTTCTGGTCGTGCAATTGACGGCGCAGTTCGCGCCAGCGCGCCTGCTGATCGCTGGCAAGCACCGACACCGCCTCGCCGATCCGGACCAGTTGCTCGCCGGCGGTCAGTCCGTCCGGACTGCGGTCGGCGATGCCCTCGCGCACCTGGCCCTTCAGGCCGGCGACCCGGACCATGAAGAATTCGTCGAGGTTGTTGGCGGAAATCGAAAGGAACCGGATCCGCTCGAACAGCGGATGACTGGGGTTTTCGGCCTCTTCCAGAACCCGGCGGTTGAAGTGCAGCCAGGACAGTTCCCGATTGATGAAACGCTCCGGACTGGCCGCCAGCGACGGCCCGGATTCGGACCGCGGCGGCTCCGGCGCAGCAACCGCGGCGGATTCGGTTTCTTTTGTCAGAACAGTGACTTGCGCGCTTTCGGCCATGGCTCACATGACAGATTGATGACGGCTCAACAATGACCGTCAATCGTGACGCTGCGATGACATGATCCCGGCCCCGGTGCCCCGTCAAGGCTCCCGGAACAGCTCCGCCGCCAGCGCCCGGGTCACCGGGCGCTGCAGCCGCAACGCCTCGCGGTCGAGGGCGGCGACCGCCGCGCGCGCGGCCGCGAACGACCGCTCGATCCGCGTCGCGAGAAACCCCACCAGACCTTCGTCGACCGCGAGCTGGCGGTCTGCGAACAGCTTGACGATCACGGCCCGCAGCAGGGCGTCGCCGGGCGGTTCGAGCGCCACCACCGGAATGGCGCGCAGCCGCGATGCCAGATCGGGCAAGGCGATCCGCCAGGTCGCGGGCGCGCTGCGCGCGGTGATCAGGAGATAGGCCCGCTCCTCGCGCGCGAGGTTGAGCAGGTGGAACAGCGCGGCTTCGTCGAACGCCCCGCGGTCGAGGTTTTCGACCACCAGCGCGCCGGTCGCGAGCGCGATCGGCACGTCGGCGCCGGCGAGCGCGCGCGGCGATACGGTGCGTGCGCCCGAGGCGCGCGCCCAGATCGCCGCGAGATGGCTCTTGCCCGAGCCCTCCGGCCCGCGCAGCAGCACGGCGCGCGAGGGCCAGTCCGGCCAGCGTTCGATCAGCGACAGCGCCGCGGCGTTCGAAGGGCCTTCGAGGAAGTCCTCGCGCGCAAGGCTCTCGGCGTGATCGAGCGCAAGCGTAAGCTGGCGCGGCCCGGCCGCGCCTTCGATGCCCACAATTGTACCCGCATCGGTCATCGCTCTAACGCGCCTCGCCGGTGTAGTACGGGCTCGCGCGATATTTTTGCAGCGCGAACCGCACGAGCACGCCGATTGCCGCAGCCATCGGCACCGCGAGCAGCAGCCCGACGAAACCGAACAGGTAGCCGAAGGCGAACAGCGCGAACATCAGCCACACCGGGTGCAGTCCGACGCTCGCGCCGACCAGCTTCGGCTGCAGGATGTTGCCTTCGATGAACTGGCCGACGACGAAGATCGCGAGCACCGCGAGAATCCAGGTCCAGTCCGGCCAGAACTGCGCCACCGCGACGCCGCCCGCCAGCACCAGCCCGGTGATCGATCCGACGTAGGGGATGAAGCTGATGAGCCCCGACAATATCCCAATGAGCAGCCCGAAATTCAGCCCGGTGAGCGTCAGCGCCACCGCATAGAACGATCCCAGCAGCAGGCAAACCGCGATCTGGCCGCGGACGAAGCCCGACACCGCATGATCCATCTCGCGGGCCAGTCCGCGCACCGTCTCGCGGTGCGGCAGCGGCACCCAGCCGTCGACCGTCTCGATCATCCGCTGCCAGTCGCACAGCAGATAGAACGCCACCACCGGCATGACCACGATCAGCGCGAAGATCGAGATCAACGCCTGCCCGCCCGACCACAGCGAGCGCAGGAACGCCGTCAGCCAGACCGCGCCTTGCGAGACGAAATCGCTCACCGACTTTTCGGCGTTGGAGAAGCTGCCGCCGACGAGGTTGTTGAGCCACGGCCGGTTCGGATCGGTGACCAGTTGCTGCAGCCGCCGCACGTAACCCGGCAGCCGCTCGATGAATGCCGCAAGCTGCTCGAACAGGATCGGCGCGATCAGCAGCACCAGCAGCACGAAGGCCAGCACCACCAGCGTCACGATGATCAGCGCCGCCGCCACCCGGTTGACGCCCAGGCTCTCGACGCGGTTGGTCAGCGGGTTGAGCAGGAACGCAAGCGCCCCTCCGACCACGAACGGCAGAAGGATTTCGCTGAACAGCCACAGTGCAAGGACGACCGCGGCCAGCGCCGCGACCCAGAACGTCACCTGCCGCTCGAAACTCATCGACATGACCCGCGCGGACCGCCGCGGCCCTCGGCCTCAGCTCCCGGGTTCCGCCGAATTCATATGGCTAACCCACTTGGCGAGATAGAGGCCGACCGAAAGCAAGGTCAAGGCCGCGACCAGCACCATCACCAGTGTCAACAACGGCTCGGCGTTGAACTTGTAGCCCTGCGAGGCCAGCACCAGGCAGGCGTAGAATATCTGCACCCCGGTGTTGATGCGCGACACGTTGTGCGGCCTGATCTCGACCGGCCTGGCCACCACCCATGACAGGATGATCGCGCCGACGATCATCAGGTCGCGCGACGTCACCAGGATCACGATCCAGGCGGGGATCGCGCTGGCGATTCCGAGCGAGATATAGATCGAGACGATCAGCACCTTGTCTGCGAGCGGATCGAGATAGGCGCCGAGCTCGGTCTTCATGCCGAAGCGCTTGGCAAGGAAGCCGTCCACCAGGTCGCTGACGGCAGCGACCAGGAACAGCACGAACGCCAGATCCATCCGCCCGGTGACGATCGCCCAGACGACGACCGGCACAAGCAGGATGCGCCCGAGCGTGATCAGATTTGGAATGCTCAAAACGTGCGGCCCCGGCAATCGCTGCGCGCCTCTCAGCTTCCCCAAGCCCGACGCGGCGCAGCGCGGGCCTGAGTATATCGGCGATCCGGCCATTGCACAGGCTCCGATTCCGACGTACGCACGGGCATGACCGGTAGAGGCCTCACTTACGCGCAATCCGGCGTCGACATCGACGCCGGAAACCGCATGGTCGATATGATCAAGCCGCTGGTGCGGGCGACCGCCCGGCCGGGCGCCGACGCCGAGATCGGCGGTTTCGGCGGACTGTTCGACCTCAAGCGCGCGGGCTTCAAGGACCCGATCCTGGTCGCCGCCAACGACGGCGTCGGCACCAAGGTCAAGATCGCGATCGAAACCGGAATCCACGACACGGTCGGCATCGACCTCGTGGCGATGTCGGTCAACGATCTCGTGGTGCAGGGCGCGGAGCCGCTGTTCTTTCTCGATTACTTCGCCACCGGCCGGCTCGACCCGAAGGTCGGCGCCGAAATCGTGGCCGGCATTGCCAGGGGCTGCAAGCAGGCCGGATGCGCGCTGATCGGCGGCGAGACCGCGGAAATGCCGGGCGTCTATCGCGGCGACGATTACGATCTCGCGGGCTTCGCGGTCGGCGCGGCCGAACGCGGCGCAATCCTGCCGCGCGGCGACGTTGGCGCGGGCGACGTGTTGCTCGGCATCGCGTCCTCGGGCGTGCATTCCAACGGCTTCTCGCTCGTCCGCAAGGTGGTCGCAAAGTCCAAACTCAAGTGGAGCGCGCCCGCCCCTTTCGATCGCAAGAAAAAGCTCGGTGCGGCCGTGTTGACGCCGACCCGCATCTACGTGAAGCCGCTGCTCGCGGCGATCCGCAAGACCGGGGCGGTCAAGGCGCTGGCGCATATCACCGGCGGCGGATTTCCCGACAACATCCCGCGCGTGCTGCCGAAGGGACTCGGCGCGCACGTCGAACTGCCGCGGATCGCGGTGCCGCCGGTGTTCCAATGGCTCGCGGCTGCCGGAGGCATCGCCGAGAAGGAAATGCTGCGCACGTTCAACTGCGGCATTGGCATGATCGCCGTCGTCGAAGCACGCAAGGCACAGGCCGTGATGAAGGTGCTTCGCGGCGAAGGCGAACTGGTGACGCCGATCGGCGCCGTGACGCGCGCGGCCAAGGGCAAGCCGCGCGTGACGTTCGGCGGCCGCCTCGATCTCTAGCGCCATGGCGTCCGAGCCTGCCCGCAAGCGCGTCGCCGTCCTGATCTCCGGCCGCGGCTCCAACATGGTGGCGCTGATCGAGGCCGCGAAGGACCCGGCCTATCCCGCCGCAATCGCGCTGGTCGTCTCCAACGTGCCCGACGCCGAAGGGTTGAAACGGGCAAGCGCGGCAGGCATCGCCACAGCCGTCGTCGACCATCGCGCCTTCGGCAGAGACCGCGAAGCGTTCGAGCGCGCGCTGCATGCCAAGCTCGTGGAGCATCGCATCGAGATCGTGTGCCTCGCGGGCTTCATGCGGCTCCTGACGCCGTTCCTGGTGCGCGAATGGGAAGGCCGGATGCTGAACATCCATCCGGCGCTGCTGCCGGAGTTCAAGGGTCTCGACACCCACGCTCGCGCGCTGGCGGCGGGCGCGAAGCGACACGGCGCGACCGTGCATTTCGTCGTGCCGGAAATGGATTCCGGGCCGATCCTGGTCCAGGGGTCGGTGCCGGTCGAGCCCGACGACACCGAAGCCGCGCTCGCCTCGCGCGTGCTCGCGGTGGAGCACCGCATCTACCCGCTTGCGCTCAAGGCGCTGGCCGAAGGCCGCGTCCGGCTCTCGGCCGGACAATGCCTGATCGACGGCGTGCCCGCCGAGCAATTCTGGCAACGCCAATCCTGACAAAACAAAACCCCCGGCCGAAGCCGGGGGTTACGGGAATCACCCCGCAAGGCGTGAACCGTCATCCCACCTTGAGATTCTCCGCGGAAGTCTTGCCGTTCCGCCCGGTCACAAGTTCGTATTCGACGGTTTGGCCTTCATTGAGGGTGGACAAGCCGGCGCGCTCGACGGCAGAGATGTGCACGAACACATCCTTGTCGCTTCCTGCGGGCTTGATGAACCCGTAACCCTTCGTCGGGTTGAACCACTTGACGGTGCCCTTTTGCATCGTCGGTCTCCTAGTCTCGTCAAACATTCGGGTTTGGACGCGAGATGCGATCGCTGCACTCCGCGCGACAACTCGGGTTTTGGTTGATGATCCGAATCGATCGCCCCGAAAAAAGAGCGCCACGGCCGGAACGGCCAAAATCCTGTTGCTGAGTTCAGAAAATAGCGGAAATGAGGCTTTAGAAAGGCCGCCTAAGCACACGAGCCCGGCGTTGTGACTGCAAAGGCACGGCGTTCAAGTTCGCCGTGTGCAACTGCGGCGAAGCGGTTGACCCTCCGACGAGATTCGCAACAATCCGCACGCCGGAAATAATTCGCGCCGCCGCGTGGTGAAATTCCAATGGCGGGCGCGACGAACGATGCGCGGGACGGAGTGATGATCGTTTGCAGAAATCGCTCTGCAGGCCGCCGGTACGGCGGCTGGCGCGCCCTGACGCGTGCGGGCGCATTCGCAGCGGCGACCGTTCTCTTCGCCGCGGCGCTGTGCGGCCAGGCGGGTGCGCAGCCCAATACGGTCGATCCGGCGAGCGGCAACGTCTTCGTTTCCGGCGGAGCGGTGCCGTTCGACGTCGGCAGCCGCTTCATGCAGCGCATCAACGCAAATGCCCTGCTCCGCAACGCAGCAAGCGCCGGCAACAACGCGGGCGGCGGCGGCGGCGACGAACCGAGCCGCGAACGCTATCGCGCCTGGCTCGAAGGCTATGGCCTCGCGGCCCGCACCGGACCGCAGGGCGAGTTTCCCGGCGACCGCCGCACGACCTGGGGCGGCATCGCGGGCGGCGGCGCGATGGTCGCGCCGGGCGTGTCGGTCGGCCTGTCGGCGGATCAGAGCCGGACCAAGATCGACGTCACGGGGCTCGCGCAGTCGGGACGCATCGATCTCACGCAGGTCGGGCTGAGCGCCGCCGTCGAGCGCGGACCATGGGCGTTCGGAGCGACGCTGATCCACGGCACGGGCGTGATCAAAAGCAGCCGGTTCGAGGGCGGAGAATCGATCGCCTCCTATCGCGCCCGGCTGTGGGGCGCGATGGCGGAGCTGAGCCGCTACTGGAGCCTTCCGGGCAACGCGCGCCTTGTCCCCAAGCTCGGAGTCGACTGGATGTGGTCGCGGACCGGGTCGTTCACCGAAACCGGCGGGGTGGCTCCGATCACGGGTTCGGGCGTGACCGCAACGCGGGTGCGCGTCATGGCCGGCGCGGAGGTCGGCCGAACCTGGGCCGCCGACCGCGTGCTGTTCGACGTCGCGGTCCACGGGCGGCTCGTCAACAACGCCGTTCAGGACGTCGGCGCGCTCGAAGTCAGCCTCGCGAGCGGCGCGGGCGCTGCGGCCGCGATCGCGGGCGTCCGCGAGAGCACGCTCGGTGCGGACGCCGGCGCGGCATTCTCGGCGCGCGTCTCCGAGAACGTCCGGCTCTACGCCATCTACGACGGCCGGTTCCGCAGCCGGTTCACCTCGCACGGCGGAACGCTGGGCGCCGAAGTGCGCTGGTAGTCTTTCGGCCTGTACGGGCGGCTCACTCGGCGGCGCGCTTGTTGTTGCCCGCGCCGGCTCCTTCGGCCGCCGCCCGGTTCTGCGGGCGGCTCACTCGGCGGCGCGGGCGAAAGGCCTGATCCAGACCTTGTTGTCGTGGAACGCAACGCCCCCATAGGGCGCAATCGAGTCCGCGCCGGTCAGCGTGTTGATGCCCTTGCCGTCGGGATAGGCGTCGTTCGGCCAGATCGATTCCGCAATCGCAACGCCGCGCCGCACGCCATCGAACAATTTGGCGTGCAGCCGCACCCGGCCGCGCGCATTGCCCATGACGACCTCCGCGCCGTCCGCGATCCCGTGCGCGGCGGCGTCGTCGGGATGGATCATCACGTCCGGCCGGCCGCCGTTCGCTTTGCGCGAGCCCTGCGTCTCGTTGAACGTCGAATTGAGAAAGCCGCGCGATGGCGAGGTCGCAAGCCTGAACGGATGGTTCTCGTCGGCCTCCTCGATGATCGTCCAGTGGTCGGGCAGCTTCGGGATGGCCTCGACCGGGCCCGCGCGATGCGGGCTGCGGAACGGGATGCTGGTCCAGTCCGGTTTGAAGCGGAATTTGCCGCCCGGATAGGCGAAACCCTTCACGTAGTGCGCGGTCTCGAAATCGGGCTGGCAGTCGATCCACTTCTCGCGTTCGAGGCGCTCCAGAGTTCCCCACCCCGACTTCTGCAAGGTCCAGTCGATGAGTTCGCGCGCACTCATGCCGAAACCCGGATGCTCGGCGCCGACCCTTTTGGCAAGCGCACAGACGACTTCGTGATTGGAGCGGCATTCGCCCGGCGGCGCGACGAGCTTCGGGCCGAGGATGATGTATTGGTGACCGCCGCCCTGATAGACGTCGTCGTGCTCGGTGAACATGGTCGCGGGCAGCACCACGTCGGCCATCGCCGCGGTCTCGGTCATGAACTGCTCGTGCACGCAGACGAACAGGTCCTCACGCGCAAATCCGCGCTTGACCACCTCCTGGTCCGGACAGACCGAAACCGGATTGGTGTTCTGGATCAGCATCGCCGTGACCGGGGGGCCGTCTTTCAGCGCCTCGCGGTCGCCCGTGAGGATCGCGCCGACGCGCGACTGATCGAGCATGCGCACCGACGCATCGCGCACGTCGGTGCCTTCGATCATGGTCTTGTTCCAACGATAGATGTCGGCGTTGTTGTGGAACGCGCCGCCGCCCTCGTGCAGCCAGGCGCCGGTGACCGCCGGAATGCAAGACGCCGCGTGCATGTTGGGCGGGCCGTTGCGCGAGCGCGAGAATCCGTAGCCGAGGCGGAAATACGCGCGCTTGGTCGAGCCGACGAGCCGCGCGAATTCCTCGATGGTCTCGGCCGGGCAGCCGGTGATCGCCGACGCCCATTGCGGATCGCGCGTGCGCAGGTGCGCTTCGAGCTCGCGCGGCGCGTCGGTGTATTTGTCGAGATAGTCCCAGTCGGCCTTGCCGTCGCGGAACAGGCAATGCATCACCGCGCAGGCCAGCGCGCCGTCGGTGCCGGGCTTCACCAGCACCGGAAGGTCGGCCTGCTCCATGGTGCCGTTCATGTAGATGTCGACCGCGACGATCTTGGCGCCGCGCTCTTTGCGCGCGCGCACCGCATGCGTCATCACGTTGACCTGGGTGTTGACCGGGTTGGTGCCCCAGATCACCACCACGTCGGACTTCGCCATTTCGCGCGGATCGGCGCCGGCGATGCGCCCGGTGCCCGCGGCAAAGCCGGTGTAGGCGGCATTGACGCAAATGGTCGAATGGAAACCGGAGTATTTCTTGGCGTGGCGCAGGCGGTGGATGCCGTCGCGCATCACGAGGCCCATGGTGCCGGCGTAGTAGTACGGCCACACCGCCTGCGGGCCGTGAAGCCGCTCGGCCGCGAGGAACCGCTCGGCGACCAGATCGAGCGCGTCGTCCCAGGAGATCGGCGCAAACGATCCGGAGCCCTTGGGTCCGGTCCGGCGCAGCGGCTGCGTCAGCCGCCCGGCGTGATTGGCGCGCTCGGCGTAGCGCGCGACCTTGGCGCAAACCACGCCCGCCGTATAGCCGTTGTCGCGCGCGCCGTGGACGCGGCCGATGGTGTGCTCGTCGAGAATCTCGATTTCGAGCGCGCAGGTCGAGGGGCAGTCATGCGGGCAGGCGGACGCGCCGATCCGGATGGCGGAGGGACGAACGGTCTGATTCATCCTTCCAATCTAGCAGACTTTGGCCGGCGGATTCGTCCTCTCCCCGCTATTGCGCGGCCCGGGGCGGGAACTCCTCGGGCCCCGGCGGATCGACGATCAGCGGATGCTCCAGCGCCCGCTTGTGCCGGACCCGGCGCAGGCCCCAGCCGACCGCCACGACGAACGCGGCGCCGGCGGCGGCCGACCACAGATGGACCTTGTCCACGACGCCGGCGCCCAGATAGCCCGCCACCGCCGCGTCCTTGACCACGATCTCGCCCGCAACCCAACCGAGCAGCGCGGCGCCGGCCCACACCAGGATCGGAAACCGCTCCAGCAGCTTCATCAGCAGCGCACTGCCGGCGATGATCAGCGGCACGCTGGTGGCAAGTCCGAACACGATCAGCGCGGTCTTGATCGCAAGCGCATTGGCGAGATCGACGCGGGCGGCAGCGGATTCGGCTGCGGCCGCGATCGCAATCACGTTGTCGAGGCTCATGACGATGTCGGCGAGCGTGACGATCCAGACCGCGCGCATCAGCGTGTCGCCGGCCTTGACGCTGCCCTCGCCGTGATCCTCCGTCGGCACCAGGAGCTTCACCGCAATCCACAGCAGCAATGCGCCGCCGACGAGTTTCAGGAACGGCATCGCCATGATCTGCGCGATCGCCACGGTGAACACGATGCGCAGCAGCACGGCCGCGCCGGCGCCGAGCAGGATGCCCCAGAACCGCTGCTTCGGCGGCAGCGACCGGCACGCGAGCGCGATCACCACCGCGTTGTCGCCGGAGAGAAGAACGTTGATCCAGATGATCTGACCGACCGCAATCCAGAACGCCGGCGCGGCGATGTCCGCCAATAGATGCCCCACGTGAACGCCCTTCCCCGTTGACGCATGCGCAAGTGAGCTTCGCGCACTTCAGGGGCCGCGGCGGGCGGCGCGGCATCGAGCGTCGATGCGCGGCATCCGGCGAAGGCCCCGCGCAATCACTAGCGCATCGGCAAGTCGCCGCGCCACGTTTCAGGATTACTGCACTTTGAAGTGCCGAACGGTCAGCCGACGATGTCGTTGCCGGAAAAGAACTGCGCGATTTCCTTGGCCGCCGTGTCGGGTGCATCCGAGCCGTGCACCGAGTTCTCGCCGATCGAGCGCGCATGCACCTTGCGGATGGTGTTGGGCGCGGCTTTCGCCGGATCGGTCGCGCCCATCACCTCGCGGTATTTGGCGATGGCGTTCTCGCCTTCGAGCACCTGGACGACCACCGGCCCGGAGATCATGAAGTCGACGAGTTCGCCGAAGAACGGCCGCTCGCGGTGGACGGCATAGAACTGCTGCGCCTGCTCGCGGGTGATGCGCACGCGGCGCTGCGCGACGATGCGCAGACCCGCCTGCTCGATCATGGCGTTGATCGCGCCGGTGAGATTGCGCGCCGTTGCGTCCGGCTTGATGATCGAAAAGGTCCGCTCGACCGCCATCGTTCTCGTTCCTTCGGGATGTCGCCCCGCGTGATGGTGCGGCGCTGCGCCGCGCCGGGGCCCGGCGGCTTATAGCGGCAGCCCCCGGGCGCGGCAAGCGCGGCGCGGACGCGCTGGCGAAGCCCGCGAAAAGCCGTGACTGAACAAAGGTTCAGGACGATTTCCGTGCGCCGGGGTGAACCTCGCCGCGGCCCGGCACGACTGACGTGGCGAGGATGTCACAACGCATCCAACGCACAAGGAGAGACCACGATGTTTCGCAAGTTCGTCATCGCTGCCGCCGCGGTCGCGGCGGTCGGCGTCAGCGCCCTCACCGTCTCGGCGACGTCCGCAGAAGCCGGCTGGAAGGGCAAGCACTTCGGCATTCACTTCGGGCACGCCTGGTACGGCGGTCACTATGCCTGGGGCCCGCGCTACGCCCACTACTACGACGGCTGCATCCGTCACCGCTGGGTGGTCAACCGCTTCGGCGAGACCGTCCTGCGCCGGGTCAACGTCTGCTACTGATCCGCCGATCCCGGCGTAACGCCGGACGGCAACAGCCCCGGACCGCCTTGGCGGGACCGGGGCTGTCGCGCTTGAACGGGGCTGTGGATCAGACCAGCGCCAGCAGACGGGCGGGCGCGCCGGTCGCGTCCTTCACCTTGGCCAGTCCGACCACGAGCGTCGCGCCCGACGCCGGCACTTTGTCGAGATTGGCGACGTTCTCCAGGCCCCAGCGGCCCGACGGCAGCCACAGCCGATGGGTCCGGAAATCCTTCGACGCGCCGTTGTCGAGCGACAGCGTGTCGACGGCCAGTCCCATGACCTTGCGCTCCTTCATCAGCCATTCGGCGGCCTCCGGCGCAAAGCCGGGGAAATGAAACGAGCCCGCCGCGTCCTTGCCGGTGTACTTTGCCGCGTCGCCTGCGTGTGTGGCCCAGCCCGACAGCATCGCCACACAGCAATTGTCCGGCAGCCTGCGGTGCTTCTTTTCGTAGGCGCGCAGGTCGGCGACCGACACAAGGTAATCGGCGTTCCTGGCGGCCTGAGCGCGCACGTCGACCACCGCGAGCGGCACGACCAATTCGCTTGCAGCGATCGCCTCCACCGCCTTGCCGTTCTCCGAGAAGTGCAGCGGCGCGTCGAGGTGCGTCCCGGCGTGCTCGACGATCCGCCACCAATTCAGATTGAAGCCGTCTTTCTTGAAGTCGAACTGCTTCTGCAGTTCGATGCCCGGCACGCCGAAGAACGTCGGGAATGCCGGCGACATGGTGTGGGTCAGGTCGACGGCCGCCTTGAAGCGCCGCGGCGCGGCTTCGGCGGGTCCGACCGCCGCAGCCGCGAAGCCCGCGACCGCCGCGCCCTTGAAGAACCCACGGCGGCTCAACGCCGCGCGTACCGCCTCCTGGCATCCGGGAACGCACATGACCGCCCTCCATTCCTGTACGACGCCGAAGTCCGGCACGGTGCCGAAGTCCGGTACTATGCCGAAGCCCGGTACCATTTCGAAGTTCGGCAGGAGCAAGCATCGCGCCGAACGCTGCGGCCGGCAATCGCGGAACGGCAATTTGTGATTGCTTCACGGCGCGCGCTCGGCCAGAAAGCCGCATGCTCAACATCGAGAACCTGTCGGTTCGCGTCGCCGGACGGCTGCTGATCGAAGATGCGGCGGTGCGGATTCCGGAAGGATCGCGCGTCGGCCTCGTCGGCCGCAACGGCAGCGGCAAGTCGACGCTGTTCAACGTCATCGCCGGACACGCCGCCCACGAGCAGGGCGACGTCGCCCTGCCGCAACGCTGGCGCGTCGGGCGGCTGGCGCAGGAGGCCCCGAACGGGCCCGAGAGCCTGATCGACGTCGTGCTGGCGGCAGACGCCGAGCGCGCGCGGCTGCTGGCCGCGGCCGAAACCGAACAGGACCCGCACCGCATCGCCGAGATCCAGACGCGGCTCGCCGACACCGGCGCCTATGCCGCGCCCGCGCGCGCGGCCGCAATCCTTGCGGGCCTCGGATTCCCGGCCGCCGACCAGGCGCGGCCCTGCTCGGAATTCTCCGGCGGCTGGCGGATGCGGGTCGCGCTCGCGGCCACGCTGTTTGCCGAACCCGACCTGCTGCTGCTCGACGAGCCAACGAACTATCTCGACCTCGAAGGCACGCTGTGGCTGCAGGACCATCTGGCGCGCTATCCGCGCACCATGATCGTGATCAGCCACGACCGAGATCTGCTGGACACCTCGGTCGATCAGATTCTCTCGCTTGAGAACCGCAAGCTCACGCTCTACCGCGGCGGCTATTCCGATTTCGAGAAGCTGCGCAGCGAGCGCCTGTTGCTCGACCAGAAGCTTGCCAAGAAGCAGGAAGCCCAGCGCAAGCACATCCAGGCCTTCATCGACCGCTTCAAGGCCAAGGCATCGAAGGCCAGTCAGGCGCAGTCGCGCGTCAAGATGCTGGAGCGCATGGCGCCGGTCGCGGCGGTCGTCACCAGCGAGGTCCTGCCGATCCAGATTCCAAAGCCCGAGAAGCTGCTGTCGCCGCCGATCGTCGCAGCCGACGGCGTGTCGGTGGGCTACGAGCCGGGCCGCCCGGTGCTGAGCAGGCTGACGCTTCGCATCGACAACGACGACCGCATTGCGCTGCTGGGCTCCAACGGCAACGGCAAATCGACGCTGGTCAAACTGATCGCGGGACGGCTCGATCCCTTCGCCGGCACGGTCACGCGCGCCTCGCGGCTCAAAATCGCCTATTTCGCCCAGCACCAGCTCGACGAACTCGACGAGGACGGCTCGCCCTATACGCACATCCGCATGCTGATGCCGGACGCGCCCGAGGCCAAGGTGCGCACGGTCGCGGGCGGCATGGGATTTTCCGGCGCGGCCGCGGACACGAAGATCGCGGCGCTGTCCGGCGGCGAGAAGGCGCGGCTGCTGCTTGGGATCGCCACCTTCGGCGGGCCGCATCTGCTTATCCTCGACGAACCGACCAACCATCTCGACATCGACAGCCGTGCAGCCCTGATCGAGGCGATCAACGAGTTTCCGGGCGCTGTGATCCTGGTGTCGCACGACCGGCATCTGCTCGACGCCTGCGCCGACCGGCTGTGGCTGGTCGCGAACGGCGCGGTGACGCCGTTCGACGGCGATCTCGACGATTATCGCCGGCGCGTGCTGTCGGACCGCGGCGAGCGCGAACCGCGCGCACCGAAGCCTGTGCGTCCGCAGGCGCAACCGGCGGGTGGAAACCGCTCCGGCACGGCATCGCTACGGCAGCGGATGAAGCGGGCGGAGGATGCGGTCGCCAAGCTCACGCGTGAGATCGAGACGGTCGACGTCTCGCTTGCCGACGGAACGTTGTTCGCGCGCGATCCGGCCAAGGCCGCGACGCTCACCAAGGAGCGCGCGCGGCTCGCCGGACTTCTGGCCGAGGCGGAAGACGAATGGCTTGCCGCCGGGTCCGCGATGGAAACCGCGGCGCAGTGAGCGCTACCTCGTCGCGGTGCGGTCCGGACGCCTCGGCGGCTGCTTCTGCGGCTGGCGGCGCTGCGGCCGCGCCTCGGGCGGCGGCTCGGGCGAGCGCTCAAGCAATGTGAGGCGGCCCGCGGTGAAGTGATAAATGCCCGGCCGTTCGCCGCGGATATAGGTCAGCACCGCGGTGCGCTCGTTGCGTTCGTTGGCGGCGATCTGCACGCGCTCCGGATGACCCGCGCGCTTGACCACGTCGCACTCGGTCATGTCGAGACCGATCCCCGACGGGATCAGCGGCATGGTCATGGGCTGCGCGGGCGCCCCGCCGTCCGGATCGGGACTGGGCTCGGCAGGGACGAAGGCCGAGGCGCAACGGCCTTCGGCGTCGACCAGTTCCTCGGCCGCAACCGGCGGCAGCGCCTTGTCGCGAATGGTGTTGGCCGACATCGGCCGGAACAATTCGTTCGGGTTCGGCGCCCGGATCGACGGGAGTTCCGGCAATGACGGCGCCGCACATGCGCCAAGCGCAAGCGCCGCCGCTGCAAGCAGCATGTTTGCAGCCAATCGCACCGCAGATCCCCTCTTCGTACGCCCCCGCGCACGTCTTGAACCCAACTTTGCGTCACCATCGCGGCAATCGCAACCCAAGCCGATCCGCGCCGTTAACGCCGCCGCCGGTCAGGCCTTTTTGACCCAGCGGCCCTGCTCGTCGGGCTGCCAATAGGCCAGTTCGAAGCCCTTGGCCTTGGCCTCGCTCCAGCGCTCGCGGGCAAGCGCCACTTCGTCGTCATCCTCGCCGTTGAACATCAAAACGATGCGGTCGTAGGACGCGGCATCCTCGGGGATCGGCACCCCATCGATCAGGAAGCGCACCCTGGCGCCGTTCGGATTGCCCTCGCCCGCGGTCAACAGGATCGGCTGGGCCGCGGCCTCGCCCGTGCGCGCGGTGCCGTGCGGCAGGAAGCTGTCGTCGCGATAGGTCCAAAGATGTGCGTCGAGCGCCTCGACCCGTTCATCCGACGCGGCCTGCACCACCACCCGCCAGCCGCGCTCCAGCGACTTCTCCAGGAGTTCCGGCAGCGCGCGCTCCAGCGGCTTGCGGATCAGGTGGTAGAAGAGGACTTCGGTCATCGATCGCCCTCCCACTGGCGGCGCGCGGCGTGCCGAATATGCAGCAGCCAGACCTCGCCCGCTTCGACGCTCCAATAGATCAGATAAGGATACCGGCCAACCGGAATGACGCGTGTTTGTCCCTCGCCGGAAACGCGCCCGATACTCGGGTGCTCCCCGATGAGATCGATGGCGCGTTTCAGCGCACGCTTGACGTTGATCGCACCGCTCGGACTTCGATCTTCGATATAGCCGAGGATCGCCGCAAGGTCGTCGCGCGCGCGCCGAGTATAGCAGACCCTCATAAACCGTGGCGATTCCAGAGGGCCGCGATATCTTCATCCGAGGCAAATTCACCGCGCCGCGCTTGTTCCAGCCCTTCGCGGATCGCGGCGCGCGTCTCCGTATCCAATTCGGCCACTGGCGCACCGGAAGCAGCCATCGTCAGCAACTGAATGGCCAGGATGTCCTGCTCCTCGTCGGGCAGTTCCCGCACTTTGGCAATTGCCTGTTCAAGCAGCTTGGTCATGCCGGACGCTTATAACATACCGCGCCTGCTTCGCGCAGCGATCCTCGCCCAACGGGTTCAGTCGCCGCACGCTCCGGCCCATCTCCGGCAGCTTTCGGATCAAGCGACAAAAGCGGGGATTCCGTCATTCCGGAACTGCTGGACTTGCATGCAGATTATTTCCGGATATAATTCCGGAAATCGATCGGAAGCGATGAGCCCCGCCCGCAACAACGCCGTCCGCGCCTATCGCCGCCGACTGAAGCGGAAAGGCGCGGTGCGGTTCGAAGTCAACGTCCGGAGCGACGACGTCGCGCTGATCAAAGGCGTCGTTCGCGCCCTCGCCGACCCTGCGCAAGAAGCAGAGGCGCGAGCGCTCTTGCGCGAGCACTTCGGCGGGGCACAGGCACGAGGCCTCAAGGCTTTGCTCGCAGCCGCACCGCTCGAAGGCATCGACCTGACGCGCGACCGCGACTTCGGGCGAGACATCAAGTTGTGAACTATCTGATAGACACCAACGTCATTTCGGAGGTTCGCAAAGGCCGCCGTTGCGACCCCAACGTTGCGAGCTGGTTCGACTCCATCGACGATTCGCAGCTCTATCTCAGCGTTCTGGTGCTGGGTGAAATACGAAAAGGCGTCGAACGCGTGCGCAAGACCGACACGTCCGCAGCCATCGCACTCGAAAAATGGCTGAACGCCGTGACAGACGCTTTCGGAAGCCGGGTCCTTCCCGTCGATCTGGCTGTCGCAGAGGAATGGGGGCGCATGTCTGCACAACGCCCAGTCCCGACGGTCGACGCCCTTCTTGCCGCAACGGCAAGAGTCAATCGGATGACCTTGGCAACTCGCAACGTCGCCGATGTGGCCGGCCTTGGAGCGGACGTGATCGATCCGTTCCGGCCAACAGGCTCCTCCTGATCGGCCGCGCGGGTCCGGCAAGCATCACTTCTCGTAGTGATCCTCGACCAGTTGGTTGAGCAGCCGCACGCCCCAGCCGGCGCTCCAGCTCTTGTTGATGTCGGTCTGCGGCGAGCCCAGCGCGGTGCCCGCGATGTCGAGATGAACCCACGGCGTCTTGCCGACGAAGCGCTGCAAGAGCTGCGCCGCGGTGATCGAGCCGCCCCAGCGCCCGCCGGTGTTCTTCATGTCGGCGAACTTGGAGTCGATGATCTTGTCGTATTCGGGACCGAGCGGCATGCGCCACACGCGCTCTGCCGTCGCCTCTCCCGCCTTGGAGAGCCGGTCGCAGAGGCGGTCGTCGTTGGAGAACATGCCGGCGTATTCCTGGCCGAGCGCGACCATGATCGCGCCGGTCAGCGTGGCGAGATCGATCATGAACTTCGGCTTGTACTTGTCGTTGACGTAATGCAGCACGTCGGCGAGCACGAGCCGGCCTTCGGCATCGGTGTTGATGATCTCGATGGTCTGGCCGTTCATGGTCTTGACGATGTCGCCCGGCCGCTGCGCCTTGCCGTCGGGCATGTTCTCGACCAGGCCGATAGCGCCGATGGCGTTGACCTTGGCCTTGCGGGCCGCAAGCGCGTGCATCAGGCCGGTCACGCAGGCGGCGCCCGCCATGTCGCCCTTCATGTCCTCCATGCCGGCCGCGGGCTTGATCGAAATGCCGCCGGTGTCGAAGCAAACGCCCTTGCCGATGAAGGCGACCGGCTCCGCGCCCTTCTTGCCGCCGTTCCAGCGCATGATGACGACGCGGCTGTCGTGCGCCGAGCCCTGGCCGACGCCGAGCAGCGCGTGCATGCCGAGCTTCTTCATCGCGGGGACGTCGAGCACCTCGACCTGCACGCCGAGCTTCTTGAGCGCGCTCGCGCGCTTGGCGAACTCTTCCGGGTAAAGCACGTTGGCCGGCTCGTTGATCAGGTCGCGCGCCATGATCACGCCGTCGGCCACCGCCTCGCGATGAACCCACGCCTTCTGCGCGGACGCGACATTGCCGACCGCGATCGCGAGCGCGAGCTTCTTCGGCGCCTCCTCGCCTTCCCTGCGCTTGGTCTTGTAGCGGTCGAACGTGTAGGCGCGCAGCCGCGCGCCGAGCGCCACCTCGGCCACATGCTCGGGTTTCATCGCGCCGGAGGCCAGTTCCGCGACCACGGTCGCCGCCGAAGCCTTCGAAGGCACCTTGCCGCGCGCAATCCCGCCGAGCTTCGCAAAGTCCTTGGCCTTGAGCTTGCCGGCCTTGCCGGCCCCGATCACCACCAGGCGCGACACCGCAAGCCCGGCCGGCGCGACGACTTCGAGGGCGGTCCCGCTCTTGCCGGTGAACTTGTCGGCCGCGGCCGCCCGCTGGAACAGGTCCCCCGCCGGGGCCATGATCCTGCGGGTCGCGGGGCCGATCTTCAGCCCCTCCTCGCAGAACAAAACAAGAATATCCTTCGGAGCAGCGGTAAACGGGGCAAATCCGAGCGTTTCAGCTTCGGCCATGGTCATTCCTCGCACGATTGGGGCGGCCGCGCCGTTATGGCCCGGACCGGCGGCGCCTGCAAAGCCCGACCTGACCGAGGGTCAAAGCAAGACCTGACAGAGCGTCATGTATTCGGCTGTTGCAGCGGCGGCGAATCCGTCGGAAACAGGACGGACGACGGGTGCCAGCGTTAACCATTTGTTGTGCACGTTCAACGGGTTTGCCATGCCGCGGCCACTTTGTGGACGGATCAAGTTAGTAATGTTTTGGGGGGATCGGTCCGCTTGGTGAGGCGCCGTTTCGGACGGGGGTCTGGAGCGGCGGGCGGTTCGGCCGAACGTGGGGACGACGCAGGCGGATGGGGTCAATCGGCCGCTACATTTTTCGCACCACGCTCGGTGCGTTCCTGCTGGTGCTTGTCAGCCTGACTGGCGTCATCTGGATGACGCAGGCGTTGCGCGACATCGACCTGATGACCAGCCAGGGACAGACCGTGCTGGTGTTTTTCGGCATCACCGGCCTGATCGTGCCGCTGCTGGTCCTTGTGATCGCCCCGATCGCACTGGTGATCGCGGTCGCCCATGTCCTCAACAAGCTCGGAACCGACTCCGAAATCATCGTGATGAACGGCGCGGGCATGGAGCCGTGGCGCCTGTTCAAGCCGTTCCTCGCCGTCACGATCCTGGTGTCGTTCCTGGTCGCCTCGATCAGCGCCTATTTCGCGCCCGAAGGCCTGCGCATGCTGCGCCGCTGGCTGACCGAGGTGCGCACCGACCTCGTCAGCAACATCGTGCAGCCCGGCCGCTTCATCGCCATCGAGCGCGGCCTTGCGTTCCACATCCAGGAGCGGCGCACCAACGGGCTGCTGGTCGGCTTGATGGTCGACGACCGCCGCGACGAAAAGGAGCGCGTCACGATCCTCGCCGAACGCGGCGAGATCCTGAAAAGCGACCGCGGCAGCTTCCTGGTGCTCGAGGACGGCAGCATTCAGCGCCACGACCTCAAGCAGCGCGATCCCAGCATCGTGCTGTTCGACCGCTACGCATTCGACCTGTCGCAGTTCGCAGGCGGCCCGCAGGTCGTCCGGTATTCGATCCGCGAGCGTTATCTCTGGCAGCTGATGTGGCCGGACACCAACGACCCGCAATACAAAGAACAGCCCGGCCAGTTCCGCGCCGAGTTCCACGACCGCATCCTGGCGCCGATCTATCCCTTCGCCTTCGCCATTATCGCCTACGCCTTCCTCGGCGCACCGCGCACCACGCGGCAAAGCCGCGCCTGGTCGGTCGCGGCGGTGATCGGATGCGTGGCGGCGTTGCGCACCGCGGGCTTCGTCAGCACCGTGTTCGGCGTCAACATGCCGATCGCATTGGCCGGCCAGTATATCGCGGCGGCGCTCGCGCTCGGCGGCGGCATCTATGCGATCTCTCGTGGCCTGATCATCGAACCGCCCGCTTTCCTCACCAGCTCCGCCGACGCCGTGGCGAAGTGGATTGCCGCCCGCGCCGAACTGGTCATGAGGCCCGCGCGATGACCAGCACGCTCGGGCGCTATTTCGGCTTGCGCTTCCTGACGACGCTCGTCGCCGTGCTGGCGGGCGTGTTCGGACTGATCGTGCTCATCGACTACGTCGAGATGATGCGCCGCCACGCCGATGTGCCGAACGTGTCTGCGCTCCTGGTCGCCAAGACGTCGCTGTTCCGCGTCCCGCAGATCGCCGAGCGCATCCTGCCGTTCTGCGTGCTGATCGGCGCGATGTCCTGCTACCTCGGCCTGTCGCGGCGGCTCGAACTCGTGGTCTCGCGCGCCGCCGGCATCTCGGCCTGGCAGTTCATTGCGCCGGCGCTCATCGTCGCGCTCGTGATCGGCGGCCTCGCCACCGCCCTCTACAATCCGGTGGCGGCGGTGCTGCACGAACGCTCCAAGCGCCTGGAAGCCGAAATGTCCGGCAACGCGCGTAACGCGGGCCTGCAAGCCACCGCCAACGGCTTCTGGGTGCGCCAGCGCAGCGTCGACGGCTATTCGATCGTCAACGCCTCCACCAGCCGCGAGCAGGGCGTGATCCTCGGCAGCGTCTCCGCGTTCGTGTTCGATCGGGGCGGAAATTTCCGCGAGCGCATCGAGGCCAAGTCGGCGGCGCTCAAGGCCGGCCACTGGGAGCTCAACGATGCGGTGATCTACCGGCCCGGCACGCCGCCGTCCGAGCACGCGCGCTACGATCTGCCGACCAACCTCACGCCCGAGCAGGTGCGCGAGACCCTGTCGACGCCGGAGACCGTGCCGTTCTGGCAACTGCCCCACTTCATCGAAATGGCCGACCGGGCCGGCCTGACCGCGACCGGCTACCGGCTGCAATACCACAAGCTGATCGCGCGGCCGTTCATGCTCGCCGCCATGGTGCTGCTTGCCGCCGCGTTCAGCCTGCGCTTCTTCCGTTTCGGCGGCGTGCAGAAGATGGTGCTTGCGGGCATCGGTTCGGGCTTCCTGCTCTACGTGCTGTCGAAGGTGATCGACGATGTCAGCACCGCCGAAATGCTCAATCCGGTCGTGGCCGCGTGGCTGCCGGTGCTGATCGGCGGAATGACCGGCTTCGTCGTGCTGCTGTACCAGGAGGACGGCTGATGGCGGATATCGCCTCCGGCCGTCCGCAGCCTTCGCGCCGGCGGATCGCCCTCCCACTTCTGATTGCTTCGAGCGCCGTGCTCGCGGCGGGCGTCTGGCTTGAGCCGGTGCCCGCGAGCGCGCAGAGCATGGCGTTCCCGAACCGGCCCCAGCCGCAGCGATCCTCCGCAGCGCAACGCCAGAACGCGCCGATGCTGCTGCAGGCGACCGAGATCCAGTACGACTACACCAACAAGCGCGTGTCTGCGGTCGGCAACGTGCAGGTCTATTACGCCGGCACCACGGTCGAGGCCGACAGGCTCACCTATGACGAAACCGCCAAGCGCCTGCACGCCGAGGGCAACGTCCGCCTGACCGAGCCCGACGGGCGCATCACTTACGCCGAGATCATGAATCTCAGCGACGACTTCCGCGACGGCTTCGTCGACTCGCTGCGGCTCGACACCCCCGACCAGACCCGCATGGCGGCGGCGCGCGCCGACCGCTCCGCCGGCAATTTCACGGTGTTCCATAGCGGCGTCTACACCGCCTGCGAACCGTGCAAGGACGATCCGAAGAAGCCCCCGCTCTGGCAGGTGAAGGGCGCTCGGATGATCCACGACGAAGGCGAGAAGATGATCTATTTCGAGAACGCCAGTCTCGAATTCTTCGGCCGCCCCGTCGCCTATTTCCCCTACTTCTCCGCGCCCGATCCGACCGTCAAGCGCAAGTCGGGCTTCCTGATCCCGAACGCGTCGTACAGTTCGAAGTACGGCTTCGGCTTTGAAGTTCCCTACTACTGGGCGCTGGCCCCCGACTACGACATGACCTTCACCCCGCGCGTCATGTCGAAGCAGGGCGTGCTGATGCAGACCGAGTGGCGTCAGCGCCTGATCAACGGCGCCTATACGATCCGCGGCAGCGGGCTCTATCAGCTCGATAAAGACACGTTCCTGCGCGAGAACGCGCCGCCCACGCCCGGCTACCGCGACTGGCGCGGTGCAGTCGAGACGTCCGGCCAGTTCGCGCTGACCGACAAATGGGTCTGGGGCTGGGACGGAATCCTCGCGTCCGACCGCACGTATTTCCAAGACTACGGGCTTCGGACTTACCAGAACACGTCCAACTTCATCGCGACCGGCGCGACCGAGGGCGTGTCGCAGCTTTACGTGGCCGGCCGCGGCGCCCGCAGCTATTTCGACGCCCGCGCCATCCATTACTACGGGTTCTCCGAAGCCGACGTGCAAAAGCAGCTACCGATCGTCCATCCGGTGGTGGACTACGACTACAAGTTCGGACAGCCGATCCTCGGCGGCGAGCTCGGCTATCGAGTCAACGTCACGAGCCTGAGCCGCCAGCAGGCCGCGTTCGATCCGATTACGGCCGCGACCTTTGCCAACGGCGGATGCGGGCCGACCAGCGCCAATCCGGCGGTCAAGGCTCCGGCCAATTGCCTGTTGCGCGGCATCCCGGGCAACTACTCGCGCTTCTCGGCCGAAACGGAATGGAAGCGCAGCATCACCGACCCTGCCGGACAGATCTTCACGCCGTTCGCAAAGCTGCGCGCGGACGCGGCGTCGATCTCGATCAAGAACGACCCCGGCGTGTCGAACTTCACCCCGACCGGAGACACCAGCGAATTCCGCGTCATGCCGACCGCCGGTCTGGAGTATCGCTACCCGTTCATCAACGTGCAGTCCTGGGGCACTCAGACCGTCGAGCCGATCGCGCAGGTCATTCTGCGGCCGTCCGAGTCGCGCATCGGCCGCATGCCCAACGAGGACTCGCAGAGCCTCATCTTCGACGACAGTAACCTGTTCCGGGTCGACAAGTTCTCAGGCTGGGACCGCGTCGAGGGCGGCGGCCGCGCCAACGTCGGCGTACAGTACACCGCGCAGTTCAACCGCGGCGGTTTTGTCAACGCGATGTTCGGACAGTCCTATCACCTGTTCGGCGTCAACTCGTTTGCCACCGGCGACGCCACCAACACCGGACTCGGCAGCGGCCTCGACACCGACCGCTCCGACTACGTGGCGCGCCTGTCGTACAAGCCCGACCGCACCTACACGTTCACGACGCGCTACCGCTTCGATCAGTCGACGTTCGAGCTGAAGCGCTTCGAGGTCGAAGGCCAGGCGCATTTCGACCGCTGGTCGGTCGGCGTGCTCTACGGGCAATATGCCGCGCAGCCGCAGCTCGGCTATCTCCAGCCGCGCGAGGGCATTCTCGGCAGCGCCTCCGTGAAGCTCGACCGTAACTGGCTTGCGACCGCGGCGGTCCGCTACGACATCGACGCCAGCAAGTTCGACCAGACCCAGTTCGGGCTGGGTTACATCGACGATTGCCTCATTGTTGCCCTGAACTACATCACCAGTTATGCCTATAGCGGCAACCCGACCAAGGATCACAGGGTGCTGCTGCAGTTGAGCCTGCGCACACTGGGCGGTGTGGCGTTCGGTCAGACTGTCGGCTCCAGCCAGGGCAGGCTGTAAGGCGGACCGGAGGGGCCACGACAGGCCCTCGCGCGGCGGACGGATCCGCGAAGCCGGCGAAAACCGATGGACCACGCGATGCCGACCAAGACCGCAGACAACCGCGCCCCGCTCCGCCGGACGGCGCTCGCGGCGCTGGCTTTCGCGGCGCTTGCCGCGGCCTCGCCTTGCGCCTCGGCCCAGGGCATCGCGGTGTTCGTCAATGGCGACCCGATCACCAATTTCGACATCGAGCAGCGCAGCAAGCTGATCGAGATATCGACCCGCAAGGCGCCGCCGCGCAAGGCGGTGGTCGACGAGTTGATCGACGAGCGGCTGAAGTTGCAGCTGCTCAAGCGCTACAAGATCGACGACATCGAAAAGGACGTCGACAACGCCTACGCCAACATGGCGCGCCGCATGCGGGCGACGCCGCAGCAGTTCACGGAGCAGCTGGCGCGATCGGGCCTCAAGACGGACACCCTCAAGGCCCGCATCCGTGCGGAGCTGATCTGGGGCCAGATCGTGCGCGGCCGCTATCAGGCGAGCTTCCAGCTCAACGACCGCGACATCCTGGCCCGGGTCGAGAACAAGAACCAGGAAGAATCCCAGGCGGTGGCCTTCGACTACACGCTGCGGCCGATCCTGTTCATCGTCCCGCGCGGTTCGCCGCAGGCCGTGATCGATGCGCGGCGGCGCGACGCGGAGGCCCTGCGCGCCCGTTTCCAGGGCTGCCAGGCGGGCATCCAGATCGCGCGCAGCATGCGCGACGTCGCCGTGCGGCCGCCGGTGACGCGCAGCAGCGCCGACCTTCAGCCGGCGGTACGCGAAATGCTCGACAAGACCGAGGTCGGGAGGCTGACCGCGCCCGAAGTCACCTTGCAGGGCGTCGAGATTCACGCGCTTTGCGACAAGAAGGCGGCATCCGGCGACAATGCCCTGGTCAAGCGCGAGGCGCGCGAGCAGATCATGAAGGAACGCTTCGATGCGAAGTCCCAGCAGTTCCTGAAAGAACTGCGAAGCCAAGCCATGATCGAGTACCGATAGGCCGACCGCGATGGCGCGACCGTTGGCCCTGACGATGGGCGAGCCCGCCGGGATCGGCCCCGACATCACGCTCGCCGCATGGCTGCGCCGCGCCGAGTTGGGCCTCCCGCCATTTTACGTCCTCGCCGATCCGCAGTGCCTCATCCGCCGTGCGAAGCACCTGAGCATCGACGTGCCGGTGCAACCCGTCGCACCCGAGGAGGCCACAGCGGTCTTTGCGCGCGCGCTGCCGGTGGTGCCGCTCGGACTGCCGGCGACCGCCGAACCGGGCACGCCCGACGCAACCAGCGCCCTCGCCGCCATCGCCTCGATCGAACGAGCGGTCGACGACGTCGTGTCGGGCAAGGCCGCCGCGGTCGTGACGAACCCGGTTTCGAAGGCTGTGCTGTACCGCTCCGGCTTCGCCGATCCGGGGCACACCGAATTTCTGGCAAAGCTGGCGTTCGAGCGCACCGGGGTGCCGGCCTGGCCGGTGATGATGCTGTGGTCGCCGGAGGTCGCGGTGGTGCCGGTGACGATACACATCCCGCTGAAGGACGTGATCCCGCGGCTGACCCGCGACCTGATCTTCGAAACCGGTCGCGTGGTTGCGCGCGACCTTGCCGCCCGTTTCGGCATCGCGCATCCGAGGCTTGCGGTCGCGGGGCTCAATCCGCACGCCGGCGAGGACGACACGCTCGGCCGCGAGGATTCGGCGGTGGTTCGTCCGGCGGTCGAGCGGCTCGTCGCCGACGGCATCGACGCGCGCGGGCCGTTGCCCGCCGACACCATGTTCCACGACGCGGCACGCCGGAGCTATGACGCCGCGCTCTGCATGTACCACGACCAGGCGCTGATCCCGGTCAAGACGCTCGCGTTCGACCACGCCGTCAACGTCACGCTCGGCCTGCCGTTCGTGCGGACCTCGCCCGATCATGGCACCGCATTCGACATCGCGGGGACCGGCAAGGCCGATCCGGCGAGCCTCGTCGCGGCCCTTAAGCTCGCGGCGCGGCTTGCGGCGGCGGACGAGGCCCAAAAGCGCACGAAAGCCCCCGCGCTCGCATGACCGCGGCTCCGGACGGATTGCCGCCGCTGCGCGACGTGATCCGCCGCCACGGGCTCGCCGCCAAGCGCTCGCTCGGCCAGAACTTCCTCCTCGACCTCAATCTCACCGGACGGATCGCGCGCGCCGCGGGACCGCTCGCGGGCGTCACCGTATTCGAGATCGGCCCCGGCCCCGGCGGGCTCACGCGCGCGCTGCTCGCGGAAGGAGCGGAGCGCGTGGTCGCGGTCGAGCGCGACGATCGCGCGGTCGCGGCGCTTTCGGAGATCGCCGAGCGCTATCCCGGACGGCTGACCGTCATAACCGCCGACGCGCTCGAATATGACCCCTGTCAGTTGTTCGGCACGGGGCCCGTGCGCATCGTCGCCAACCTGCCCTACAACATCGCGACCGCGCTGCTGGTGAATTGGCTGACCGCCGAGCCCTGGCCACCGCGCTACGACCGGTTCGTGCTGATGTTTCAGCGCGAGGTCGCCGAGCGCATCGTCGCCGCGCCGGGCGGCAAGAGCTATGGACGGCTGTCGGTGCTGGCGGGCTGGCGAACGTCGGCCAGAATCCTGTTCGACGTCCACCCTTCGGCCTTCGTGCCGCCGCCGAAGGTGACGTCGTCGGTTGTGGAACTGGTGCCGCGCGCGGCGCCGCTCGCCTGCGATCGCGCGCTGCTGGAATGGACCGCCGCCGCGGCCTTCGGGCAGCGCCGCAAAATGCTGCGCCAGAGCCTCAAATCGCTCGGCGGCGATCCGCTGGCCCTGCTGACGGACGCCGGCATCGAGCCCACCGCGCGCGCCGAGGAAATTCCGGTCGAGGGTTTCGTTGCGCTCGCCAATGCGCTTGCGGCGCAAGGCAAAGCTGTCAAAGCTTAGCCTGCAGACCGCGCACGAAGGCCGTGAGCCCGGTCTGGCGCTCGCGTTTCAGCCGCTCCGCGGCGAGGATCGCGCGAACTTCGGAAAAGGCTCGGTCGAGGTCGCGGTTGATCACGACGTAGTCGTATTCCGCCCAATGGCTCATCTCGTCGGCGGCCTTGGCCATGCGGGCGCGGATTACCTTCTTCTCGTCCTGGGCGCGGGTGTGCAGGCGGCGCGCCAATTCGCCCACCGACGGCGGCAGCAGGAACACGCTGACGAGATCGTCGCGGGCCCGCTCGCGCATCTGCTGCGTGCCCTGCCAGTCGATGTCGAACAGCACGTCGCGGCCCTGCTTCAGCGCGCGCTCGACCGGCTTGCGCGGAGTTCCGTAGAAATTCCCAAACACCTCGGCGTATTCCAGCAATTCGTCGTCGCGGACAAGCTGGTCGAAACGCTTACGGTCGATGAAATGATAGTGGCGGCCACTCACCTCGCCCGGACGCCGCGGCCGCGTCGTGACCGAAATCGACAGCTCGATGCTGCGCTCGACCGTGAGCAGCATGCGCGACAGCGTAGTCTTGCCCGCGCCCGACGGCGAGGACAGCACCAGCATCAGCCCGCGCCGGGCGATTGCCTTGCCGGTCCCGCGTTTGGCCCGCCGCACCATCGTCACTCCAGGTTCTGCACCTGCTCGCGGAACTGCTCCACCGTGGCCTTCAATTCCAGGCCGATGTTGGTCAGATCCACATCGTTGGCCTTGGCGCACAGCGTATTCGATTCGCGGTTCAGCTCCTGCGCCAGGAAATCGAGCTTGCGGCCGATCGGTCCGCCGCCGGCGATCAGCGATTTGGCCTGGGCCACGTGTGCGACGAGCCGGTCGAGCTCTTCGCGGATATCGGCCTTGGAGGCGAGCAGGATCGCCTCCTGGTGCAGCCGGTCGGGATCGAACCGCTTGTCGGTGTCGAGCAGCGCCGCCACCTGCTCGGCGAGCCTTGCCTTGATCGCCTCGGCCTTGCGCCCCGGCGCGGCCTCGGCGCGGGCGGCGAGAGCGCCGATCTCGGAAAGCCGTGCGTTGAGCAGCTTGCCGAGTGCGTCACCCTCGGTGCGGCGCATGACCGACAGGCCCTTCAGCGCATCGCCAAAGCCCGCGACCACTGCCGCTTCGGCGGCGCGGCGCTCGTCCTCGACTTCCTCGGCTTCGCTCACCTCGATCACGCCTTTCAGCGACAGGATGCCGTCGAGCGTCGGCGGCGCGGCGTCGACCTTGCCCGACAGACCCTTGAGAGTCGAAAGCACCGCCGCCAGTACCGGCTCGTTTACGCGCACCGTCGGCGGCGCGTCTTCACGGCTGACGGTCAGATTGGCGAACACGCTGCCGCGGGCCAGCGCCTCGGACGCGCGCACGCGCACCGGCGCTTCCACCGCGTCCCAGCCCGGCGGCAGGCGCAGCTTGAGATCGAGGCCCTTGGCGTTGACCGACTTCAGCTCCCAGGCCCAGGTATAGGTGCCTGCAACGCCGTGGCCGCGTGAGAAGCCGGTCATGCTGGAGAGCGCCATCGAGTGCGAATCTCGCCGTGAAAACGCGCGCGACCATAGAGCATATTTTGGCGAAGTGGGAATCGGTTCGCCGCAGAAAATGCGTCAGCGCAATGCCGCGCCGGACCCGTCACAAGCGGGCCGGTCTCAGCGAGTCTGCTGCTGGCGCGCGTTGCTGCGCGCCTGCGCCTCGATCGCGCGCAGCCGCGCCACGTGCTTCAGGTGCTGGTCGTAGGTGTCCGAGAACGCGTGCCCGCCCGTGCCGTCGGCGACGAAGAACAGTTCGCGCGTGCGCGCCGGATTGGCGGTGGCTTCGAGCGAGGCGCGGCCGGGATTGGCGATCGGCCCGGGCGGCAGTCCGTCGATCACGTAGGTGTTGTAGGGCGTCGGCTGCTCGATCTCGCTCTTCAAGATCGGGCGGCCGAGCGAGCCCTTGCCGCCGACCAGGCCGTAGATGATGGTCGGATCGGATTGCAGCTTCATGCGCTGCTTGAGCCGATTGGTGAACACCGCTGCGACCCGCGTCCGCTCGTCGGGCTTGCCGGTCTCCTTCTCGACGATCGAGGCCAGCACCAGGAACTGTTCCGGCGAACGGATCGGCAGGTCGGGCGAGCGGCGCTCCCAGATTTCCTGTACGGCGCGCCGTTGCGCCTGCTGCATGCGCCGGATCAGCTCGTCGCGCGACGTGCCGCGGGTGAAGCGATAGGTCTCCGGCAAAAGCGTGCCTTCGCGCGGAATCTCCTTGATGCTGCCGGTCAATACCGGATTCTCCAGGAGCCGCTGCACGATCTGTTCCGAAGTCAGCCCTTCCGCGGCAGTGAAGGCGTGCTGCACCACCTTGCCTTCGATCATGGTCTCGACCACGTCGCTGAGACTGGCGTTTTTCTTGAACTGGTATTCGCCGTATTTGAGATCGTTGCGCGCCTTCATCAGCGTCGCGCCGGCGATGAACAGGTAGGGCTGGTCGATTACGCCTTCGCGCACCAGGAGCTCCGCCGTGTCGCGGACGCCGCCGCGCGGCACGTTGACGGTCTTGTCGGCCTCCAGCGGACCGGCCAGTTCGAAGCGTTGCTTGCCGATCACGAAGGCGACGCCGGCGCAGACCGTCACGATGAAGATCAGGCTCAGCAGCGCGTTGCCCGCGATCACGATCGGATTGCGCGTGCGCTTGGAACGCCGGCCGCTCGGCGACGGCACATTGTCGGGCTGCAGCGCTCCGCGCGGGCTGCGCGCCGAAATCGGCCGTGGATCGACCACCGACGCCCCGTCGAGCGGGGTGACCTGCAGCGCCGGATATGGATCGCCGGCGCCCGGCACGGCGCGGTCGGAGACGGGTGGCGGGGGCGGCGGAGGTGGGGGCGGAACGGCCGCACGCGGCGTCTGCGGCCCGCCGGCCGG
>Ga0194132_10001462_pt1 | contig 47687 bp, 40 predicted proteins | sample TA2KigOf80mmetaG_FD_148612 | JGI IMG/M metagenome (GOLD analysis project Ga0194132, IMG submission 148612) | Freshwater microbial communities from Lake Tanganyika, Tanzania - TA2015054 Kigoma Offshore 80m | ecosystem: Environmental > Aquatic > Freshwater > Lake | place: Tanzania: Lake...
TGTCATCCTCTACCCCTCCGATTTGACTCATGTATTTAGCGGCCAGCCACTCGCCCATGTTTGAAAAGATACAAGGCTGACCGTTTTCCGGTTCTTCCCGGATGAAACGCCGCTCCGGCTTCCAGATTAGCTGAAGTGACAGTGGAGGCAAAGGGTTACGGTTGTTTATAGCCGGAAAAGTTCTCGGTGGTTGGTTGATTGAGCGTGCTGTTGGCAGGTGCGACCATGGGGAACAACTCGACCGTGGACTGACACTGAGTCCAGGCAGCGTCCGACCAGCCACCAACGATTGCTCCTAGAGGATCCGTGTCTCTGAAAACCTTTGTCGCGAGCCGGATCATGCAATCCTTGACCGGTGAGGATCGCCTCTGGAAACGTCGGCAAGCCTTTGAGCGAAAACTCGCAAATGGCCCCCACATCATCAGTTATTACCATCAGGTCGATGACCCTTATTCCCACCTCGCCGTGCAGGCCCTGGCGGCGATAGCGAGTCGTTACGACGTGGTGGTGCTGCCGCATTTGGTGGGTCCGCCGGCGGATTGGGCGGCACCGGAGCGGGAGCGGCTGCAGGCTTGGGCGCGAACCGATGCCGGGCTGCTCGCCTTGCGCCATGGACTGACCTTCCCGGACAGCGCGGCGCAACCCGAACCGGGTGTAGCCAATCTCGCCGCTGCCAATCTCATTCCGTGGCTGGGTACAGATCATTTTTTCGAGCACGCGTTCAACGTCGGTCAACGTCTCTGGCTGGGCGATGATCTCGACGACGCTGACGAAAGTGGAGTCGAGGCGGCCATCAACGCCGGTGAGTCACGACGTGGGGCCGATGGGCACTTCATGAGTGCGATGATCCACTACGGTGGTGAGTGGTACTGGGGCGTTGACCGGTTGCACTATCTCGAACGGCGCCTGCTTGAGCTAGGAGCGGGTGAAGGCGCGGCAGATCTGCTCTTTCCTTGTGCGATGGAAGGCGCAGTTTCCCCAACAACTGGAATAAGCGGCGAGTCAGTCGACTTCTTTCTTTCATTCCGCTCGCCCTACACATACCTTGCGCTGGATCGCGCGCGTTTGCTCGCCGAAGCCTGGGGTGCCCGGTTCAACATCCGTATCGTTCTGCCGATGGTGATGCGAGGGTTACCAGTACCGCGCATGAAAGGGTTGTACTTCGCGCAGGATGCTGCACGTGAAGCCAGGCGTATGGGTATTCCGTTCGGAAGGATCGCCGATCCGGTGGGCGAGCCTGTTGAACGTGGCTACTCGCTCCTGGCTTTGGCGCGCGGTGCCGGTAGGGAGTTCGATTATTGCCAGTCCTTCATGCAAGGCGTCTGGGCGGAAGGGATCGATGCCGGCAGCGAATCGGGGCTCAAGCTGATCGTCGAGCGTGCCGGGCTCGATTGGTCTCAGGCAAGAACGATGATTGGCAACAAAGGCTGGAAGGCGGAAGCCGAATCGAACCGAAGTGCACTCATGCAACTGGGGCACTGGGGTGTTCCAGTGATTCGATGCGGTGATGTGAGCGTGTGGGGCCAGGATCGCCTGTGGGTGATCGAAGAAGAACTGCAACGGTGGGCAGGCGCGGGGTCCCGCTGATCCGCTCGCCACCATCGAATCACTGATCCGTAGTCGAGCCCGATCCCCACTGATTTTCGAATGTGACACATCGATTGCTGCTTTCAACCCCACAGCGTCAGTCACGACGTTGCGGAGGTAACCGGAAGCAGCGGGATCTGCTGGCTCGTGGCATGGTTCAGTTGGAACGATGTATCGTCATCAAGGCTTGCGATTATTGGAACCATGATCCCGCTCAGTTATACACGGAGGAACTTTTGACATGACAACCGTTGCGGTGATCGAAACCACTGACGGGCGACGCAGGAGCAGCGAGCGCAGCCAGGAACAGATCATCGATGCCATTCACCAACTGGTGAGCGAAGGCGACCTGGTACCCAGTGCGGCACGAATCGCGGATAGGGCGAACGTCGGCCTGCGCACGGTGTTTCGCCATTTCGAGGACATGGACACGTTGTACCGCCGGATGATCGACCGGGTTGAGGCGCAGGTGTTACCCGGCATTTCCGAACCCTACTCCAGCTCAGGCGGGTTCGAACGGCTCGAAGAACACATCGCGCGACGATGTGAGGTCTACGAGTTCGTGGCCCCGTTCCGAAGCGCCGCAAAACTGCGTCGTTATCACTCAGCATTTCTCATGGAGAATTTCCATCGCAACATACGGCTCGAGCGGGAAACGCTGCGTGCCATGTTGCCAGCAGATGTCACTGCGAACCCTGTGCTTGTCGCCGGACTTGAAGTCCTGGCGAGTTTCCAGGCGTGGCGAACGTTGCGGCGGGACCATGGTCGTTCGGCGGAAGAAACCCGTCAGGCGCTCTGGAACGCGATATGCTGCCTTCTGGGCAGACCACTGTCGGGCCACAGCACTGTAGCCGCGCCTGCCTGAGCGGGACTTTGCTGCCAGGGTTTAACGGCGCTAGTTGGGCCACCAAATGTACTCATCACCTGGCTCAACCTTTTCGGCCCGGGTTTTGTCGATGGGCGTCGGGCTTTCAACCGTGAAGGGATAACGCGGCGGAGTCCGGCCGGCCTGATGCCTCTCGAGCAGCGTGGTGAGTTCGGCGGTCATGCGGTGCTCTTCAGCCGCGAGATTGGTTTGCTCCGTCGGATCTTCGGCAAGATTGAAGAGCCACTTCTTTCCCTCCCGACCGTCGACCTGCAGTTTCCAATCGCCACGTCGCACCGCCTGGTAGTAACCGCTCTGCCAGAAGAGCGCATCGTTTGGTCTTATCACCGGCCCAGTGCCGGTTGCGGCAGGTACCAGATTCACACCATCGATGATGCGGTCCGACGGCGGTGTTGTGCCGGCCGCGGCAGCGAATGTTGGCATGAGGTCGATGTGGGCTACGGGGGAATCGACCGCTTGTCCGGCGGCGATGGCTGCCGGCCAATGCAACAACAAAGGCGCGCGTATGCCACCTTCGAAGAAAGTCATCTTCCAGCCGCGGTACGGCGCATTCACATCGGGGATACCGATGTAACCGGCACCGCCGTTGTCGCTTGAGAACACCACCAAGGAATTGTCGGTTAATCCCAGCGTGTCGAGTTCCGCCATGATGCGACCCACACTGCGATCGAGCGCGCGCACCATCGCCGCGTAGACCCGCAGGCGATGAGGTTCGATGTCGCCGACTGCGTCAAAGTCGTCCTTTGTAGCCTGCAGGGGCGTATGCACGGCCCAATGCGCGAGGTACAGGAAGAAGGGACGATTGCGGTTATTGCGGATCACGTTGATGGCCTCATCGGTCCACCAGTCGGTGAGATAGCCACCGGGTGCAAACAGTTCACCTTCGTTGTACTGCGCGGCGAATCGCATGCGCGCCCAGAGGAACCGGTCGATGGGATCGAACTCCAGCGCCGCGTTGACCACGTGGGCATCGTCTTCCGGCAGATGCAGGCCGTTGGACATCAAGAGGCTCTCATCGAACCCTTGTGCATTTGGCCCATATTCGGAGCCAAGACCGAGATGCCACTTGCCGATGTGGGCAGTGTGGTAACCACTGGCCTTAAGCACTTCCGCGATGGTGACTTCGCTGCCTGGCAGACCCTGATCGTTGTATTCGGGGATCCCTGCCCGCACCTCATCGTTGTAGTCGATGGGCGGCAGTCCCGTGTCCATCTCATTGCCCATGAGGCTCACGGCGTTGCTCATGCCAGGCGGCGTCGGTGTGAATTCAAATCCGTGACGGGTGGGATAGCGCCCCGTCATGAGCATGGCGCGGGACGGGGCGCAGGTCGCATTGCCCGCATAAGCTTGCGTGAAGGTCACGCCACCCTTGGCCAGACGGCCAATGCCGGGAGTAGGAACTCTGCTATTCGCGACATCACCACCGAAGGTCTGGATATCGTTGATGCCAAGATCGTCCGCAAGGATGAAGATGATGTTGGGGCGCTTGTCAGGACCGCTCGCTGGAGCCACCTCTTGAGCCATTTGGGGCCCTGTCTGCCAAGGTACGGGTCGGAATGCGGCCACTTCGATCTCACTGCTCCTGTGAATGAAAGCCAGGAGCAGATCTGTGCGAAATGACCAGGCCAGCGCAGCCACTGCGACGAGCAGTACACCCAAGCCTGCAAAGAGCTTCTTCACGTCGTAGCTCCGGACACCGGGAAAGGTCGCGAATGTGGCATATTTGCCGCCTGATCTGAAGCCGGTGACCTCGTGACTGAATCAAAGCCTGAAGGCTCTGCCACCAAACATCGTAACGACATCTACGGCGATCAACCGGATCGTGAGTCAGCAGATGCGGCGATCCCTGCAGCGACGGTGGTGCTGCTGCGGGAAAACCCAGACGTCGAAGTGCTGATGCTGCACAAGACCTCGAAGATCGCCTTTGGCGGCATGTGGGTTTTCCCGGGAGGGCGCATCGACGATGAAGACTACCCTCCGAACCGGGACATCCAGGTGGCTGCCCGTCGCGCCGCGGTGCGGGAAACCATGGAAGAGGCCGGAATCGACTCCAGTGAAGAGAACTTTGTGTTCTTCGCCCACTGGACACCACCGCCTGGAACGCCGAAGCGGTTTGCCACCTGGTTCTTTGTGAGTGCGGCCGGAAGTCAGGATGTGAGCATCGACGGGGGTGAGATCCAGGACCATCAGTGGATTCGTCCGGCGGAGGCGCTCGCACGTCATGGACGTGGCGAGATCGACCTTGCGCCACCCACCTGGGTCACACTCTATGAGCTGACGCGGGCGCAAAACGTTGAGGGATTGCTGTCGCGACTGCGATCACGCCCGATACGGGTTTATGAAACCCGCATTGGCACCCGCGATGATGGTGTGCGTGTGGCGATGTGGGCGGGAGATGCGGGTTATGAGTCACGAAACGCAAAATCAGAGGGGCCGAGGCACCGGCTCAATATGGCGCCCGGTGGATTTGTGTTCGAACACACCGCCGTGGATTACTGACAAACGTATACACGGCACCTCGAGAAATAGCCGAGTCGAAAACAGTGGAGCAGACACCGATGGATGAGTCTGATCTGAACGATGCGTTCCAGGCGCGCATCGACGCCGAAGAGAAAATCGAACCCGGTGACTGGATGCCGGCGAGATATCGTCAGCAGCTGATTCGCCAGATCTCGCAGCACGCGCACTCGGAAATCATCGGTATGCAACCTGAAGGCAACTGGATCACACGCGCGCCGACACTCAATCGCAAGTGCATCCTGCTCGCCAAGGTGCAGGATGAAGGCGGCCACGGGCTCTATCTCTACAGCTCCGCCGAAACGCTCGGCATCAGCCGTGATGAGATGGTGGCCGCGCTACACACCGGGGCCGCGAAGTACGCCTCGATCTTCAACTATCCGACGCTCACCTGGGCGGATGTCGGCGCTATCGGCTGGCTGGTGGATGGCGCTGCCATCGTCAACCAGGTGTCACTGCAGCGCACGTCCTATGGTCCTTATGCACGGGCGATGGTGCGGATCTGCAAGGAAGAGAGTTTTCACCAGCGTCAGGGCTACCACATCATGATGGTGCTGGCGGCGGGGAGTGTGGAACAGAAACAGATGGCGCAGGATGCGGTGAACCGGTTCTGGTGGCCGTCGCTCATGATGTTTGGCCCTCATGACGCCGATTCCGCGCACAGTGCGCAGAACATGGTATGGAAGATCAAGCGTCAGACCAATGACGAACTGCGGCAAAAATTCGTCGACCAGACTGTGCAGCAGGCCGAGGCCATCGGTCTGACGCTGCCGGATCCTGATCTCAAGTGGAACGAGGCGCGAGGCCGTTACGATTTCGGCGAGATCGACTGGGATGAGTTCCAGCGATCCATGACCGGCGGAGGTCCGTGCAGTCGCCAGCGTCTCGCCCATCATCGCGAGGCGCATGCCGAAGGCGAGTGGGTACGCGAGGCATCCCAGGCTTGGGCGAAAAAACAGAAGCAGCGTAAGGAGGCCGTCAGTTGAGCGCGCCGGCCGAACTGTATGAGGTTTTTGTGCGGCCGCGCCGTGGACTCGACCACAAACACATGGGCAGCCTACATGCCCCGGATCCGGCCATGGCGCTTGAATATGCCCGCGAGGTGTATACCCGCCGCAGTGAAGGTGTGAGTATCTGGGTAGTGCGCAGCAGTGACATCACGGCGTCACAGGAACTTGATACGGAGAGCTTCTTTGATCCGCTGGATGCCAAACCCTACCGGCATGCGACACGCTACGAGCTTCCCGATTCCGTGAACAACATGTAGGGCTCCCGTGAGCACTGTCGACCCTTTGCTGATCTATTCCGTCCGGTTGGGTGATGATGCCCTCATTGCCGGACAACGCCTGGCGGAGTGGTGCGGTCGGGCTCCGATGCTGGAAGAGGAGCTGGCACTCGCCAATACTGCACTGGACTTTCTCGGTCGTGCACGGCTTTGTTACGGCCTGGCCGCTAGCCGCCCGGATGCCGGATTTGATGAGGACGGTTTTGCGTTCCGCCGTGACTGTCGTGAATTCACCAATCACCTGATCCACGAACTGCCGTGTGGAGACTTCGCCTTCACCATGGCGCGCCAGTTCCTGATTGATGCACTGTGTGTTCCTTTTTTCGATGGTCTCAGCCGGTCCGCTGAGCCTGGTCTTGCCGCCATCGGTGCAACCTGTGTGAAGGAATCAAAGTATCACCTGCGCCGCAGCCGCGAGTGGATGGCAAGACTCGGTGACGGCACGGATGAGAGTCACGCTCGCCTGCAAAGTGCGATCAATGAACTCTGGGGCTACACCCCGGAAATCTTCGAACAGGATGCACTGGAGCGATCGCTGATCGAAGCGGGCATCGTGCCCGATCTCGCGCGGTTGAAGGCGCGTTGGGAAGAAGACGTGAGGAATGCATTCACCGCGGTCAAGATCGTCGTCCCACCACTCGACTGGCAGGTGGGTGGTGGCCGAAGCGGGCTGCACAGCGAGCACCTCGGCCATCTGCTCTCTGAGCTGCAGTTCATGCAGCGCGCTTACCCGGGGCTCTCGTGGTGAATGCGCGGTGAAGGGGTTGTCGTGAGCGAACAATCACTGGCGCTTCTGTCCACTGAGACCGAAGAAGCGATGGCGCGGCAGATCCATCGCAACGGCTCACCTCATCCCGCGCTCTGGGGGCTTCTCGATGCGGTGGTCGATCCGGAAATTCCTGCGCTCTCCATCTGGGATATCGGCATTCTTCAGGACGTCTCTGTCGATTCCGGACAAGTCGCTGTAGTCCTGACGCCAACTCATTCAGGCTACCCGGCCATGCAGGACAATGCTGCAACCGTGCAGCGAGTATTGAATGAAGCCGGCTATTCAGAAGCCCGCGTTGAAACCCGGCTGATGCCATCCTGGACCACGGACTGGCTGACGGCCGGTGCACGATCAAGACTGCGCGAAGAAGGTATATCGCCTCCGTCGGCGAACGAGCATTTCGATACCGCGGCTTGTCCACAGTGTGGTTCTCATCACGTCGCAATGATCAGCCAGCATTCCGGGACGGCGTGCAGGGCGATGTATCGCTGCATGTCCTGCCACGAGGTCTTTGATCACTTCAAGGCGATTCGGTGATGAGTGCCTCAAGTTCAGGCAGTTTCCACACCCTCAAGATCTCCGATGTCCGGCCAGAAACGGATCAGGCAGTTCGCATTGTTTTTGCCGTGCCGCAACAGCTCGAAGAAGTGTTCCGGTTCAGATCAGGACAGTATCTGACCGTGCAGGCCGTGATCAATGGTGTGAGCTGTCAGCGGGCGTACTCCATCTGCAGCGGGCACGATCAGAAGCAGCTCGCCATTGCGGTGAAGAGAGTCTCGGGCGGCGTGTTCTCCAATTGGTTGAACGACCACGCGCGGGCAGGAATGAGTGCCGAGGTGGCCGCACCACAGGGTGAGTTCTGCGCCGATCCGGAACCGCAGAGAAAGAGGCGCTACTGCTTCATCGCGAGTGGCTCCGGGATTACGCCCGTCGTCTCGAACATCGCCTCCATCCTGCATGTGGAGCCGGCGAGCGAGGTCACCCTGCTTTACGGCAACCAGCGCCTCGGTACGATGATGTTCCGCGAGCGACTGGCGTTCCTCAAAAACGCCCATCTCAGCCGCTTCCACTGGGTGAACCTCTTCAGCCGCGAAGACCAGGGTGCGGACATCCTGACTGGCCGTCTCACCAATCGTAAAGGGGCTGACTTGAATCGCCGTCTGATTGATCTGCGTTCGTTCGACCATTTCTTAATCTGCGGTCCGGAGTCGATGATTTCCGAAGTCTCCCGTGGACTGCGCCAGTTCGGCATACAGGATGACCGGGTGTACGTCGAGTTGTTTGCCGCTTCCGCAGAAGATGCCCGTCAGATGCTTCAGCGCCGGCAGGCAAGGGCGGTGGCGCATGCCGGCAAGATGAGCCGGGTGACAATCATCCGCGATGGTCGTTCAACCACCCTCGATGTGGCTGCGGATGGCGAGAACATTCTTGATGCTGGCCTCGCGGCCGGTCTCGATCTGCCGTATTCGTGCAAAGGAGGGGTCTGCTCCACCTGCAAGGCTCGTCTGATGCAAGGCGAAGTGGACATGGACCTGGTACATGGTCTCGCGGCAGGGGAGAGGGAAAACGGCCTGGTGCTGACCTGCCAAGCGCATCCGCTCGGCCCCGAAGTGATGATCGATTTCGACCGACGGTGATCGCCTCAAATAGCTGCTTGTATTGAAACAGGCAGGATCGGCTACTGAAGTGCACCAGCGTCGCGGGCTTGCTGGATCTCCTCGATTGCCATGCCAAGTTCTTCGGCGAGAACCCGGTCCGTGTGTTCGCCGAGCAGGGGCGCAAACCGATAGGGACCTGCTTCATACCCCAGTATCCGGTACTGCACACCGGCATAGGGCACCCGTCCCATCACCGGATGCTCATGGAAACGATGAAACTGGCGGTGTGCATATTGTGGATCGGTGGCAAGGTCGCTGCTGCGTTGTACTGCTCCGGCGGGTACTCCGGCGCTGAGCAGCGTTTCCATTGCCGCATATCGATCCTGTTGGCGTGTCCAGGCCGAAAGATGATTGTCTAATATGTCGTGTTGCGCCTGGCGTCCCTCGAGCGTTTGCAGCGCCGAGTTTTTGCACCACGGCGGATTTCCCAGTACGCCACACAAAGCTCGCCACTGGTCATCCGTATCAATACTGATTGCGAGCCACTGATCGGTACCCGCAGAGGGGTAGATTCCTTCCGGTGCGGCGAAGCGGGACCGGTTGCCAAGGCGATTCGACTGATAACCGGAGGTCTGGATCTCCATGATTTCCGGGGCGAGAAACTGCAGCGCCATCTCGAACTGCGCCGCATCAATGTGCTGACCGGCACCCGTGCGCAGGCGCCGGTCAATCGCTGCCGTGACCATCGCGGCGATCATGCGGGGTGCGATGACGTCGGTGTAGGCCATCCACGGCCCGTGTGGCGGCAGATCCGGCCAGCCGGTGACTTCGTAAAACCCGGCCATGCCGCCGGCGTGATAACCGAAACCGGCCACTTCGCAGGCCGGGCCGGTTTGCCCCATGAGCGATGTACTCAGCATGATGATGTTCGGGTTGATATCCCGTACCACGCTGTAGTCGAGACCGAGTCGCGTGAGCGCACCCGGCGCCCAGTTTTCGATGAATACGTCTGCCCAGGCGATCAGGCGTTTCATGAGCGTGAGGCCCTGCGGATTCTTCAGATTCAGCTGCACACACTGTTTGCCGGCGTTGAACTCACCGTGAAAGTGCGAGGAGTTCCATTGGCTGCCCCCCTTCTGCGGGCCAAGCAGACGCAGACCATCGGGACGCAATTCAGATTCCACCTTGACCACCACCGCGCCATGGTCGGCGAAATACCTGGCGGACGACGGACCAGCGATGATCCAGGTGAGATCCAGCACCTTGAGCCCGGCGAAGGGTCTGCCGCTCTCGTGCAGACGCAGACGAGGTACTACAGCTGCCCGGGGTGAGGAACGCAGTTCAGCGCGGATCTCCGCGCCGTGTTGATCGAGCCGGGGAGCGGGCCTTCGCACCGCAGCCTCGAAAGTCGGGCCTTCTGACGAACTCGTTCTGCCGACATCGAAGAGAGCAATCCGTCCAGGGGTACGGATGGGCGTGCCGTCATCCAGTGCCAACTCCGACCACGCCTCGCGGGCAGCGATCTGTTCGAAGTGCAGGAGGTCCGCCACCGAATTGATCGGGGCGAGCGTGATGCCGAGTTCGACGCCGATGGCAAAGAGCTCCGCCTTGGTGTGGTTCCGGAAAAACCTGGCGAGGGTTTCGGCCTGTTGCTCGCGCGTGAAACGTACGGTTTCGCCGAGTACGCGGCGCTGGTCGATGGTGAGCCAGTCTTCTGCAAGCCACGACTCGTCGATGAGGTCCTCGCCGGCGAGATGGCCGAGCAGGGGTTCGATGACGGTCCCGACCGGCAGGGCGACGAGATAGCCGTCCGCGCATGCAAACACCGGGTCCACTTCACGGGTACCCATTTGCACCGTTGAACCACGCCGTTCGAAGTTGAAGCCCTGAATCGCATGGGCATCCATGGCGTTCATGGTCGTCCAGGTGGTGACACACTGGGCAGAGACATCAGCGAACTGCGCACTCCCGGTCCTCTGCATGCGCTGGTGGGCAATCATGGCCGCCGCTGCGGCTTCCGCGCCTGCATGCCGCCAGATTTGTGGAACGCTGATACGAACTGGCGCGCGGTCAGGAGCACCTTGCAGTGCGGCTTGTCCACCCATTGCGGACAACGTGAGATCCGTCGCGATGCGCGCTGCAGCTGGCCCGTCATTTCCGAAGGGTGTGATGAGTACATGGACGATACGCGGGTTGAGCGCTGCGAAACGTGCGAAGTCAAAACCGTGGGTGGCTGCGTAACCACCTGGGCCAGACTCGATCACAAAATCCGAGCCACGGATGAGTGCTTCAAAGTCAGTGCGATCCGCTGCGCTACCGAGATCGAGCACGATGGATCGTTTGTTGCGATTGAACGCGCGGAACTGATGGCTGCGCAGGTCTTCCGTCGAACGTTCTGCAGGGATCAATGCACCTGCTCTCCGTGCGGATACGCCGCCAGGTGGCTCAACCCGGATGACATCGGCGCCAAGATCGCCCAGAAGCATCGGACCGATTTCGCCGCGATGATCCGTCAAGTCAATAACACGATACGGTTCAAGCATGAGAGCTCCTCATCCAGGCGCGCGATCAGACTTCCGGCCAGCGTTTCATGCGGTCCTGGCCAGGCGCGCTGACCTACGCTCAAGCAGGGATCGCAGCCGTGCATGACGGGCCGGAGTCAGCGGGTAGTTCCAGATCAGCTTCAGGGCAAGGCCGTAGAAAAAGATCGGCCCGAGGCAATACACGAGGCGCAGTGTCAGCACGCCGGTGTCTGTGCTGTTGGCCAGATTGCCGGACGGGTCGAACCCCATGAGGCCCACCACATTGAGCGAGAAGCCGGTGCCGAGCGCGATGGCGATCTTCTCGGAGAATCCCAGGAACGCGAAATAGGAACCTGCGCGGCTCGATCCGGATCGGGCGGTATCGACGTCCACCACATCGGCCAGCATGGCGATCGGCAGGAACTGCAAACCGCCGAAGCAGAAGCCCTTCACCACGAAGAGCAGGAAAAACGGCAGGTAGTCACCGTGACCGAGCAACAGATTGGCGCCACTCACAAAGGCCACCGTAATCAACGTGCACATGAACGCGCGGTGTTTACCGATGGTGCGGCCGAGCCACAACCAGAACGGGATCGCGCTGATGGCAGCGACGAAGTAGAAGAAATATGCCGCACCGATGGTCGGGATGCCGACGATGTCGCGAATGAAGAAGAGTGACACCGCATTGCGGAAGGATTCACCGAAGTGAACGAGGATCGCAATGATGAGTACGCGCAGCATCGGGCCATTGCGCAGCATGAGCTTGAGCCCTTCCTTGAGGCTCGGACGCGGCGCGGTACTGACCAGCGCGGGTTCGCGCACGAGCAGGATGACGATCATCGCCGCGATGGGCAGCAGGAACAGAATGGCCCAGGCCATGCCGGCGAGGACCGGCCCGGTAAGACTTGCGCGGCTAACGGGCTTGCGATCAGAGAAGTCGCCGCTGAAGGCCCCAATCGCATCGTGCCACAGGGTGGAAAAGACGTCGTTCACCGCGGCGCCATCCGCGCGGATCTCGATGATCATCGGCACGGCGGCAGCGGTCATCAGACCGATCAGCACATAGATTTCACGGGCTGCGGTAACGCGGCTGCGCTGGTGATACTCCGGTGAGAGTTCCGCACCCCAGGCCCGGTGAGGCAGTGCAATCATCGTGCTGCCGAGGAAGAAAACCGTCAGCCAGAACAGGAAGTACCAGATGCCGATCCCGGGGTCCGGCATGAAGAGATTCCACACTCCGAGCAGCATCACCACGACGCCGATGAGGATCCAGGGCTTGCGACGACCGAACGGCGTCTGCACCCGGTCGGAGATCTCGCCCATCAGTGGGTCGGTGATGACATCGGTGAAACGGGCCAGCATCAGCATGGTGCCGACGGTTGCCAGCGAAAGACCAAGTCCGCCGGAGTAGTGCGCCGGAATCCAGATCGAGAGCGGATAACCGATGACCGCGAGTGGTAACCCGAGGCAACCATGTGCCCAGATAGTCCGTGCAGAAAGTGTGGTGCTCAAAGACTCATCCCCCGATCCCCGAATACTTCCCCGAACTGGAGGTTATCACGGTACTCGCCAGTAGCGACTCTCAGCCTTCGTTCACCCGCTTGTTTCGGTTCAGTCGATCAACGCCTGGTACACCGCGGTGCGCAGTTCACGGCGGATCGGATAAGTGGATGACGGCATGAGCTGAGTGAGGAAGACCACGAACAGGTCTTCTGCCGGGTCGATCCAGAAGAAGGTGCTGGCGGCCCCGCCCCAGTGATGCTCCCCCGGTGAAGTGACGATGTGCGCTTTGACCGGGTCGATCACCACGGCGAAACCCAGGCCAAAGCCGATCCCTTCGTAGCTGGTTTCGCTCCACACCGGCTGACCCATGGCCGCCATGTCGCGGCCCTCCGGCAGCTGGTTCTGGCGCATGTATTCAACGGTTTTGCGCCCGAGCAATCGTACGTCGTCGAGTTCACCCCGGTTCAGCAGCATCTGGCAGAAGCGCCCGTAGTCGCGCAGGGTTCCGGTCAAACCGCCGCCACCACTGAACAGGCTTGTTGGTTCTAGGAAACGGCTTGCAGTCGAACTGTCCTGTTGTTTCAGCCCACCGCGACGGGTGATCTCGGCAGGATCAGGTCGGCTGCCAAGGCCCGCGAGCGATCCCCCAGAGAGTGGTGCGTAGCAGGCGGCAAAACGGGCCGCGTTGGCAGGTACCACATGGAAGTCGGTGTCGCGCAGGTCGAGCGGGCCAAAGATGAAATCCTTGAAGAACGCCTGGAGTGTTCTTCCGGACCAGACTTCGACAAGCCTGCCGAGCACATCGGTGGAAACGCTGTAGTTCCAGCGGGTGCCGGGCTGTGCAATCAGTGGCAACCCGGCCAGACGTTCAACCCATTCAGCGAGCGTGCCGCCGGCGCCGGGAAACTCGATACCGGCCGCCCGGTATTCAGCGTCCACGACATTGGCATTCATGAAGCCGTAGGTGAGGCCTGATGTGTGGGTCATCAGCTGGCGGACGGTCATCGGTGAGTGTTGTGGTTCGGTGTCGCCGAGTCGCCCACCCGTCCATACCCGCGTATCGCGGAATTCAGGGAGGAACTTCGAAACCGGATCGTCGAGCTGAAAACAACCCAGCTCGTAACACATCATCGCCGCGACCGTGGTGACCGCCTTCGTCATCGAATACAGGCGGACGATGGTGTCGGTGGTGAAGGGTTTGGAGAGGCTGATGTCGGCTAAGCCTGTGGCAGCGGCCAGAGCGGTGACACCACGACGGTGGACAAGTACGCTGGCGCCGGCGAGGCGACCGGTTTCAATCTGTCGCTTGAGCCAGCCGTTGATGCGGTCAGTACGAACCGGGCAGAAGCCCGCGGTTTCAGGATTGGGATTGAAGGTCATGGTCGGTTTCCGGCAATCAGCGAACTTTAGGAAAGCGGGTGTGGCGAAACGGTTCACCGGGTTTGAGCGTGCGGATGTCCTCATAGAAGGGGCCTGCCGCGCCGGGGCGTTTTGCCGAGATCGATCGTTCGCCAAAGAAACGAAGCGTCAGTGTGCGCCGCTCCTCGATTTGGCGGTCAACGGCACCACCGCCGTGCAGTACGGAGGTATGAAATCCGATCACATCACCGGGGTTGGTGGCAAAACTCACAATATCGAACTCGCGACGCCTCGCTTCCACATCAGGCAGGTTCGGAACGGTTTCGGAAGCAAAGATCGGTAGCGTGGGATCGGTGCGATCGAAACGCGAGGTATTGAAGAGGGGTCCCCGATGCGAACCGCGCACGAACTCAAGTCCGTGACTTTTTGGCAATGACTCAAATGAGATCCAGAAGGCAATGAGGTGATCGCCATCAACCGCAAGGTAGGAGGTGTCCTGGTGCCACGGCGTCCGTCCGGCATTGCCTGTCTTGTGAAAAACCTGCTCGTACATGTACCAGACGGGTGATCCGTTCCAGAGTGCCTGTGCCGCATCGGCGAGGGGTGAATCGTGAATGATCTCCCGGTAGGCCGCATAGGCGCTCGGGTTGCAGAGATCCTGGAACGCCGAGTCTGTGCCCGGCAGGAGGCCGCTGGCGAGCGGCCCGGGGTTCTGCACACTGAAAGTCCAGGCTTGCCGGCAGGCATCCACCCAGTCGGGAGAGAGAAGGCCGGGCAACAGGACGACACCTTCCTGCTCGAATGCCCTGATCTTTTCAGCTGCGAGTGACACTGCGGACATGTTATGGAATCTCCCGACAGATCAGGTTGGCGAGCCCTCTGGTGTGGAGGTTACCCGGACTGGTGCAGGAATCGTCGCAGCGATGAGATTCGCCACCACCACTGCGGCGAGCATGGTCGCCATCACCGGCCGGAGCGTGCCGTCGTGCAATGCCGAAGTCAGCGCACCCAGCGCCCCGCCGAAGACAAAACTCGCTGTCGCCATGAGTGATGAGGCGCTGCCAGCCAGGCGATCGAAGAGTGACAGATAGAGCGCATTGACCGAAGGACCGATCATCCCGGCGGTCCCGATGCCGAGGGCCAGGAGCGGTGTGAACCAGAGGGTTTCGGGATGGTCTGACAGGAAAACGCACACCGTCAAACCTGCCAGAGCAATGAGCTGGATGATCCGGCCACTGCGGAACAGCGTGAACGGCGCGACCCGGCCGACGACGCGGGATGTGGTCAGCGAAAAGACCATCATCACGACGATGTTGGCGCCGAAAAAGAACATGAAGTTCTGTTCGCCGACTGCAAAGTAGTCGAGGTAGATGAAGGCCGAGTTGGTGATGAAGATCATCATCACCGAGGTGATGAGACCCTGGGCGAAGATGTAGCGCAGCGGCACCAGCCGGCCGTTGATCCGGGTTTTCAGCACGGCGATGTATTGCGGCACGATTCCGGCCAGGCGCACCTTGCCAGGGGGATGCGGCAGCGTTTCGCCGATGGCCGGGAACAGCAGGGCGATCACCACCGCATACGCCGCGAGGAAGATGAAGATCGAGGGCCAACCCAGCGGCAGGAGCGCAGCACCGATTCCCGGTGCGAAAAGAGGCGCGCCCAGAAGTATGAGCATGACCAGCGGATAACGTTTGGCGGCTTCTTCCGGTGGAAATGAATCCCGGATCATGGCCATGGCAACCACCGTTGCGAAGCCTCCGCCCACGGCCTGAAGCCCCCGCAGCCATTGCACCAGAGGCATGTTGTTGGCGAAGGCGATCGCGACTGAACAGATCGTGAGCAGGATGAGTCCGAAGAGTGCTACCCGCATCCGACCGATCTGGTCCGAGATCGGGCCACCGAACAACTGGCCGATGGCGTAGCCCAGCAGAAAGCTCGAAACCGTGATGTTGGCGGCGACGATGGTCGAATCCAGCGCCTGCGCCATGGTCGGCAGAGCCGGCAGGTAGGCATCGATCGACAGCGGGCCGATGCCGATCAGGGCCGCGACAAAGGCTACGATGTACCGGTGCGGCTCACGCTGTGCTGGTGCACCGGCCACTTGACGCCCCCGTCAGCGTGGATCGATCACGGCGAAACAGCGCCGCAATTCGTTGACGAATAGCCCGGGTTGTTCGAAAGCCGCGAAGTGACCGCCACGATCAAGCGCATTCCAGTACACGATATTGTGGTAGCGGGTTTCCGCCCAGGAGCGGGGTGTGGGCACGATCTCCTGCGGAAAGATCGAACAGCCCGTGGGCAGTTTGACGGTGTTCTCCTGACCACTGCCGAAGGCACGGTTGAAACTCTCCCAGTACAGTCGCCCGGATGAAGCGCCGCTGTTGGTGAGCCAATAAAGCATGATGTTGTCGAGCAGCTCATCGCGGCTCAGCACGTTTTCCGGATGGCCGTTGCAATCGGTCCAGCGCCAGAACTTTTCCAGTACCCACATGGCCTGGCCGACAGGCGAATCGGCGAGACCGTAACCCAGCGTTTGTGGCCGGGTGCTCTGCTGTTTGGAATATCCCGAGTCCCAGTCCGCATAGTCCCTGGCTCGGGCAAGTGCGTGTTGGTCTTCAGCGGTCGGATTCTTGAGCGCAGCCTTGGTGGCACGGGCATTCGGCATATTGACGTGAATACCTGCACAACCACCGGCGTTCTGGATGCCGATGGCGGTGGTCACGGCAGAACCCCAGTCGCCGCCCTGCGCAAACCATCGGCTGTAGCCCAAACGGCGCATGAGGGTATCCCAGGTGCGGGCGATGCGGTCGACACCCCAGCCGGTGGTGGTGGGCTTGCCGGAAAACCCGTAGCCGGGCAGCGACGGACAAACCACATGGAACGCATCGGCTGCTGTGCCGCCGTGACGTGTCGGATCCGTCAGCGGTTCGATCACCTTGCCGAACTCAACCACGGATCCCGGCCAGCCGTGGGTGATAATAATGGGCCGCGCTTGTGGGTGCGGGCTCTGCACATGGAGGAAGTGAACGTCGAGTCCGTCGATGGTGGTGACGAACTGGTTGAAGCGGTTGAGTGCCGCTTCCCGCTGGCGCCAGTCATAGCCACTTGCCCAGTATTCGCAAAACGAAATGGCATAAGTGAGTGGCACCCCCTGCGTCCAGTCGTCAGGCGTTTCTTTTTCAGGCCAGCGGGTGGAGCGGAGGCGTTCGCGCAGATCAGCGAGATCCTGATCGGGGATAGCGATCTTGAACGGGCGGATGTCGGTCATTGTTACCTTACGCTGCAGGCTGAAGGGAGAATCGTGGCATCAGTTGCCGAACCGCCAGCGCAGCTTGGCAACGAAGAAGTCGACTATGGGATCGTCGAACGAACTGGTGAAGAGGTTACTGAAGGAATCATCGTCAATGGTGTTCAGACGGTTTCCACGGGTATAGACCACAAACAGATCCGTTAGGGGCGCGATTTCCCAGCGGTAACGAAGCTGAGTCGTCAGCAGGCTCACCGTGAGATCGTGATCCGCACGGGTGCGTGTGGTGGGGACCAAATCGCCATCCCCCGCAGGTACAGCGAAGAAGCCGCGTTCATCGGCACGTACACCGGCCCACTGCATTGAGAGACGCACCTGGTGGCGCGGCGCCAGGAACCAGGTCATCTTCAGGCTCGGCATCCACTCAGTACCGTGGTAGGCGCCGAAGTTGCGGCCGCCCTGATAGACCAGCCAACCGTCACGTTTGCGGTACCGCACGTCGAAATCCATGTAGAACACATCGAACGGGCGGAAGGTGACCCCGGCAAGCGCTGTATAGGTCCAGTCGCCGCGATGCTCCTGCCAGCCGCCTAAGCCGAAGGAGAAGCTCGCTACCTTGCTCGCATCGGTGGCCCAAAGCGTCTCCGCATAGATGCGGTCGTCGGTGCGGTAGGAGCCATTGCCCCGGGTGTCGAAGTCTTCGTAACGTGCCGGCAGGTAACCGAGTCCGGTTCTCAAGGTGAGCCGTGCTGGCAGACTTACGGTGTTGCGCCAGTACAGCGCCTTTTCCACAAACTGGTCTTTGGACAGGTTGCGCTGCACGTCGAGGGTGATGGCACCTCGCGTATTGATGATCGGACCGCGCGGTTTCTGGCTCGCGAACTGCAGGATGTATTGCAGACCCTCGTAGTCGTTGCGTCTGAGAAAACCCAGGTCGGAGAGGCGCACGCCACGATCAAAGCGGTCGTACTTGATCGAGTGGGAGAGGTTGCTCGACGGTGCAAAGATCGCATCCAGGATAACCCCGTCACCACCATGGCCAGCGACTTCTGATCTCACGGTCTGCAGGTCCGCCGCCCAGCGGCCATCAGTGGTGCCGAAGTGCAGGTCGACCGCGTTGACCTCGGCGTCAAACAAAGGGCCGGAAACCAGCGTGCTGATGGCGCCGACACCGTAACGCGTAGTCGGCGCCGTGTGTTCCCAGATGACTCGCGCTATGCCGAAGTCACGGCCATTGGCATCGATGTCCACATCGGCACCGGCAGCGCTGCGCCCTAGCCACTCCACGTCGTCCTCGAGCGCGCCGAGTACCGCGTACCGCAGTCCGCCGAAGTTACCGCTGATCTTCGCCGCGCCGAGCAATTCGGTCGGCAGGTTGTTTTCACCGGGGTTCGGTGTGACGCCGGCTGGCACCGTCACTTGTGTGGCGATACCGCCGATGCGGCGCGTATTGAGAATGGAAACCGGCGTGGGAATGAACTCGCGGAAGAACTCCCGGCGGGAGGTCGTCGCGAAGTTTTCGTTGGTGTGCAGTCGCATCGCATTGCCGTTGTTGGCGCGCGGTGTGGTTTCGAAGATCTCGTTGCCTTCGAGGAAAAAGAGGCGCTTTTCCGGGAAAAAAACTTCTGACGCAGACAGGTTAAGAACCACATCGTCTGCTTCGACGGAACCGAAGTCTGGATTGAGGGTGGCATTCACCTCGAAACGTGGTGTGGGTTTCCAGGTGAGGTCCACACCGGCGCGGAACTTGTTGTCTTCCCGTGCCTGGTCGACGGTTGCCGACGCGAATGGAATCACCGAGAACTGCTGACGCGGCGTGACGTTTTCGACCTCCATGGTGTTCAGCGCGGTTACGAACTGTGGTGAAGAGTAGGCGTGGCCCGGCCACTGAAGCCGTTCGTTGGTGAAAGAAATTTGGCGGGCGATGGCGAAGCCGATGTTCCGGGTCCCTTCGACGTTTGGCAGCATCATCATGGACCAAGGGAAAAACGCTTCCGCACTCCAGCCGTCGTCAAGTTCCCGGGTGGCGCCGACCCAGGGACCGTCCCAGTCATTAGAGTAGCGGCGCTCGGGCAGAACCTTGCCGTCCATTTGTGTATCACCGAGCGCGAGGGTGAACCAGTAGCCGAAGAGTCCGTGGCCGCTGGTATCGAGGGTGATGCCGAATGTATCGCGGTCAATGAACTCGTCGCGGTTGGAGAGGCGCCGCAGGAGTGTCTCCCGCGGCTGCTTCATGACCGAGCTGACATAGAGCCCTCGGTCAGTCGCCAGCAGTCGTACGGCGCTCGGCCACTTCGAGGGTTTGCCGGTTGCAGGAACCGCCACGAGCAGGTTGTTGTAGGCCGGCACGGTCGCCCAGATCGCTTCGTCCACCTTGCCGTCCAACTGGATCTTCACGGCATCGTGCGGTTGCTGCGGGATGGCGATGTAGTGCAGGGGGATACCGTCGAGTTCGCCTTTCGGACGAACTTCTCCCCAAATGATCTCTTCAGCGTGTGTACCCGCACCCGCCGCAAGCAGCAGCACAGCAACGAGGTACTTGAAAACTCGGTTCACGGAATGGCAGCGATTTGGTCTGGCCGCATTGTAGCCAATGTGACTTGCCAGGCTTGGGATGATTCGGGGTACGCTGGTTTTGGTTTGTTTTACGCGCCCGGCAATGTGCCGGTGCCGCGCCGGATCAGGCAGCCTGCAGTGGCCAGATCATGGGAATGATCAGAACGGTCACGGCGCAGCAGACGACGGTCATCACGATGCCGGGCTTGAAGTAGTCAGTGAAGTGGTAGCCGCCGGGGCCTTGCACCATCAGGTTGCACTGGTAGCCGATCGGTGTGAGGAAACACGCCGAAGCAGCCATGGTCACCGCCATGGTGTAGGGAATGGGGTTCAGCCCGAGTGTTGCGGTCATGGCCAGCACGATCGGCAGCATGAGAAGTGCAGCCGCGTTGTTGGAGATCATCTCCGTCAACAACATGACCGATACATAGACCAGAAGCAGGATGATCATCGGATCAGATCCCGCAAAACCCATGATCCCGTGTGCGAGATATTCCGAAGCGCCGGTTTTTTCGAGCGCTGTGCCGAGCGCAAAGCTGGCCCCGATGGTGAGAATCACGGAAAGATCGATGCTGCGCCTGGCTTCGGCCATGGTGCAGCATCGGGTCGCGATCATGAGACCTGCGCCGATCAGAGCGGCGTTGAGCATGCTGAGAAAACCGATGCCGGCGGACAGGATGACGCCAAGCAGAATCAGCCAGCACAGCCAGCTCGTGCTGTGATCCGGCGCCACTTCGTTCAGATCGTTGATCACCAGAAAGTCGCGTAGGTACCGCTGCCGCGAAATGAAAGCAGGGCGCGCTTCGAGCAAAAGCACATCACCCGCTTTTAGGATGATCGAGCCGAGGTTGCCTTTGATGTGGCGGCCATCCCGCGCGACGGCCAGAACCACCGCGCCATAACGATCGCGGAATTCGCTGTCGCGAATGGAGGTACCCACTGCTTCGCAGTCCAAGGACACCACCGCTTCAACGATGCGCCGTTCCGGCACGTTACGTTCGATTACAGGATCGGTGTTTTCCGATGCGACCAGACCGTTGGTGCGCAGCAGATCGATGATCGCATCGGTTTCGCCGACAAAAACGAGCCGGTCACCGGACTGCAGGACCTCATCGGGTGTCACCGCGGTGAGGATGGTGCCCCGCCGTTCGATTTCCGCGAGAAAAATACGCCTGAGATGGCGCAGACCCGCGCCTTCGATGGTCATGCCGACAAGCGGGCCGTCGGTGGCCACGGCGACTTCGAAGGTGAAGTCCTTGCGGTTGCCGAGGATCGTCTCCGTCGATTCCCGGCGTGGCAGCAACCAGCGGAAAAACAGCATCATGGTCAGGGCGCCAGCCAGAGCGACCGGAATGCCGACCAGGGAGATATCGAAGAGACCGAAACCGGGCTCCCCGGTGAGTTTCTGGTACTGGCTATCGACCACCAGGTTGGTACTGGTGCCGACGAGGGTGCAGGTACCACCCAGAATGGAGAAGAAACTGAGCGGCATCATCAGTTGCGACGGCGTTTGGTCGATGAGTTTGGACCAGCGCAGCACCGCCGGGATCATCGTTGAAACCACCGGCGTGTTGTTGATGAAGGCACTCAGCGGCAGCAGCGGTGCTGCCAGACGAAACATGGCGCCGGAGTGGGTCGCCGGTCGTCCGAGCACGTGACGCACAATCAGATCGATACCACCGGAACCCTGAATTCCGGCGGCGAGGACAAACATCGCTGCAACAGTAATCACACCCGCGTTACTGAAACCCAGTAGCGCATCGGTTGTATCCAGAATCCCGCTGAGCATCAGGATGGTCATCACCGCCATCATCACGAAGTCAACCTGCAGCTTGGTGAAAATGAGCGTCAGCAGTGCGCCAGCGGCAAGTGATGTGGTGAACCAGCCTTGCCAGTCCATTCGGGAAAACTCCTTGTTTCCCGGGCGTGTGGCCCCGGGGTGCCAGTAACGGTCGATTATGTTCGGTCCGATGCCTCTGCGTCTGAGGCACGTGTCGAACCCGGAGAGGCTATTCTGGTGAACAATAGGGAATCAGGAAGGTGATTTTTAGAACCAATATTCATAAGTCGATTGGTCGCTGTTCTGAGATCGATGCGGTCCCGACCGACCCGAAACCATCCGCTCGTCCAGCTGTTGATCAGGATGGCGTGCACGTACCACCGTCCTCCGCTGAGAGGCGGGGCAGAAGTGATCACTAATAGCTGTCTGAATCTTGAATCTAGGCGTTGACCAGATTTTCCACCAGTGCTGCCAACACCCAGGTGACCGGTGGAATAACCACATAGAACAGCCATCGGGCGGCGAGCGCCGGGTTGAAGGGCCACACTGGAAGAGCGTCCACCTGGCTGCGGAACTGCAGCAGTGCGGTCACTTCCTGCAAGGCGTCATCGGCAAGGTCGTGATCGGGTGTTCGCCCGCGCCAGCGGGTGAGACGGGTGTCGATGCTGCGCAGCAGTGCGGTCCGGGCTTCACGCAGATGTTTGTGCACGCTCCACATGGGCCGAATCAGCAGGTAGATAACCGAAAACAGGGTGAGTCCAAAGCCGGGAAGGGAGGCCACCAGATTCAGTCCGCCAAGGGAGAGCAGCGGGTAGGCGATCTGCGTACCCATCAGCGCGGTGGCGGGTAACCAGGCAGCGACCCCGAAAGGCTCGACCTGCGCCGGCCTGAGGAGATCGATCCGGATCCGGGCGCGACCGAGTTCATCAAACAGCCCGGCGTTGCGTATCAGTGCAGCGATGCAGTGCAGCATCACGAACCAGGTCAGGATCGTACTGGCCGAGGCAGCAACGAACGTCGCTGAACCCGACTGATCGGTGTTGAGCGTGTACACCAGCAGCACGTTGTGGAGCAGGCCGGCTGCAAGCCCTGTCAGGGCCACGCCAATCCGTACCCGCCGGGGCGCCCCACTCACGGATTGCCGGGCTCGCTCGAATTCTTCCGCCGAAAGATCGAGCTCCGGCCGCAGTTGATCGAGCGCTGTCTGCATCCGTTCGATGACGCCGGCAGTCATGGTCAGAACGTAGGCGTTGATGAAGGCGAAGAACAGCCCTTGCCCGAGGACCGACCATCGCATCGCGCCGTTCGAGTCGTCGATGTCAAAAATCGCAGTCAACAGGCCGAAGATGAGCAGGAAAAGCAGCCCGCCGAACAAGAGACGTGGCCACCGCCACAGCCGATCGATGCGGATGAACCAGTATGGTTTGATGTCTGGCGCTGACAAGGCAATCAGGCACTGTCGCGGCGGATGACGTCCGTTCGCAGGAAGGCGTCACGGCCCGCGCATTGTTCGAACCATTCCGCCACGGCGGAATGACCGGTCTTGACATCACGCCAGGGTACTGCGGGACGCATCAACATCGCCGCCACGTGCAGATCGGCCAGCGAAAATGCATCCCCGCCCAGCCAGGCGCTGTCCTGCAGGCGCGAGCCGATCACTTCCAGCCGGTCATCGAGCCAGTCGGGCCGCATGCGCATGCCGAGTTTTGCGGAGGCGTCCACCGGACCTTCGACTTCACAGGCGGACCACAACGTCCACTGATAGATCTCGCCACGCTGTACGGGGTCACGTGGCAACAGCCGTCCATCACCATAACGATCCGCGAGGTAGAGGTTGATGGCCATGGATTCCCAGAGAATAAGGCCACCATCGTCCATCGCCGGAATCTGGCCGTTGGGGTTGATCTTCAGGAACTCGGGTCGCCGGTTCTGGCCATGGTAGTCGATGGGCACCACTTCATAGCGAAGCGACAGTTCCCCGCAAACCCAGATGCAACGAAACACCCGCGAGTTGGGCACACCATAGAGTCGGATCATGAAGGGGCTCTGTGGGAAATCGCCACCGAGTGTAGCAGCGTGATCCTGCTTTTTTGTTGGAAGCTCTGGTGTCCGCCCGGTTGTTCCGGGACGGTGCGGTGCGCCAGCTGATCTGACACCCGCGTTCCCAAAAAAAACGGGAGGCCCTGGCCTCCCGTTCTGTTCTTCCACTCAGGCCGGAATCAGAGCTGCATCGCTTTCAGTTCGACAAACTCGGTGAGGCCATGAGGACCGAGTTCCCGGCCATTACCTGACTGTTTGAACCACCGAAAAGGCGCGGCGACGTTGAATGCACCGCCGTTGATCGACACCTGCCCGGTGCGGATCTGTTTGGCGGCAGCGATGGCGCGCTCCTGCGAGCCGGAATACACGGCGCCAGACAGACCAAAGATCGTGTCGTTGGCTATTTCGATGGCCTGTGCTTCGTTGTCGTACGGGATGATGCAGAGCACCGGCCCGAAGATTTCTTCCTGGGCGATGGTCATGTCATTGCGTACATCGGCGAAAACCGTGGGCTTGACGAAGTACCCGGTATTTTTCCCGGCCGGCATATCGAGCCCGCCGGTCACCAGGGTGGCCCCTTCTTCAATGCCCTTTTTAATGTAGGAGCGCACGGTATCGAACTGGGCCTTGGAAGAAACCGGACCCATCGTCACGCCATCATCGAACGCACCGCCCACCACCACAGACTCAGCCGCAGCTTTGGCAGCGGCGATGGCGATGTCCTGCTTTGCCCGCGGAACGAGCAAACGGCTGAGTGCGGCGCACACCTGGCCACTGTTGGCGCAGATGCCACCACTGGCACGTGCTGCAGCCTGGGCAATGTCCGCATCCTCGAGGGCCAGCAATACGGATTTGCCGCCGAGTTCCTGACTGACGCGCTTGACGGTGCCGGCGGCGAGTTGGGCCACACGGATGCCGGCTTCGGTTGATCCCGTGATCGAAACCATGTCGACATCGGGATGGGTGCACATGGCCTCGCCGACCGTGCGACCGGGGCCAGTGACCAGATTGAAGACACCGGCAGGCAGGCCAACATCGTGCAGCACCTGGGCCAGCCAGAATGCAGTCAGCGGTGTTTCCGAGCTGGGCTTGACCACCACGGTGCAGCCGGCGGCAAGCGCTGGAGCAAGTTTGGCGACGATCTGATGCAGCGGGAAATTCCACGGCGTGATGAATCCGCAAACACCGATCGGTTCTTTGATGATGATGGAGTTGCCGATCTTCTCTTCTTTTTCCATCTCAAACGGCACTTCCTTGTAGGAGGACATGACGCCGATGCCGAGGCCGCCGTGCAGACCGATGGACGTTTTCAGCGGGGTGCCGAGTTCGCGCGCGCAGAGTTCGCCGACTTTTGCCATGTTCTCGGTGAATTTGGCGGCGATTTTGCCGATGAGTTCGGAACGGTACGCCGCAGAGGTTCGCGACCACGTCTTGAAAGCGGCCTTGGCCGCAGCCACCGCCGCATTCACGTCGTCGGCGTTGCCGGACGGAACCACACCGCACACCTCTTCGGTGGACGGGTCGATGACGTCGATTTTGCCGGTGCCTTTGGGGGCAACCCACTGGCCGTTGATGTAGAGCTTGTCATGAACTTGCATGGAAGATTCCCCCTGGATGGACCCTTTGCGGGATCGCTGGTTTTGAGAGGGGAGCGAATAAAACACAATTCGGTAGGACAGCCAACAGTTCAACCCGAAGGCAGGGCCAGCCTGGTAGGCGGCAAGTCGTTGACCTGATCCAGTCGCGATGACTGTGCAGTGGCTGCGCAGTGAACAAAGGAAGGGATTTAAGCTTGCCGTTACAGGCCAGTGTTTCTCAGTTCTTTTCGCTCTTTATCAGTTCTTTATTGGCCGGGAGACCTTTTTATGCCGCGCATCTGGGTGGATGCCGACGCCTGTCCAGGCGTTGTCCGGGAAATCATCGTGCGCGCCGCGAATCGCACACGGGTTGAAGCGGTCTTCGTGGCCAACCAGCAGGTTCGGCTGCCGCCGGGTCCGTTTACCCGTTCCATGCAGGTTCCGGGGGGATTTGATGTCGCCGACCAGGCGATTGTGGATGCGGCAGAACCCGGAGATCTGGTGGTAACGGCCGATATTCCCCTGGCTGCCGATGCCATCGCCAAGGGGGCTGAGGCCGTGAATCCGCGCGGCGAACCTTATAGTCCGGACACCATCCGCCAGAAACTCAATCTGCGGGACTTCATGGACACGATGCGATCATCCGGTGTGCAGAGTGGCGGTCCGTCACCCTATGGGCAAAAAGAGCGACAGGCATTCGCCAACGTGCTGGACCGGTATCTCGCGCGGGTGAAAGCGGCACCGGGTGTTGCCCGGGGAGAGGACGAATCGCCGCCTGAATAGGCAAAACAGACACCCTGGACCGGGCCAGGTGATTCCCTTGCCGGGTGTTCAGTTCGACCGGTGAACGGCTGCGTTCTCCATCCGCCGCGCGAGTGCAAAGTCCCTGTCCGTGATGCCACCGGCATCATGCGTGACGAGTTGAACGGACACCCGGTTGTAGACGTTCTGCCACTCGGGATGGTGATCCGCTTTATCGGCGTAGATGGCAATCCGCGTCATGAACCCGAACGCTTCAGCGAAGTCGCTGAATCGAAAATTCCGGCAGAGTTTGCCGTCTTCAATTTTCCAGGGTTGGGCTGCGGCGGCATTGAGTTCACGCAGGCGCAGTTCGAGATCGTTTGGTTCTAGTGCCTTGGTCATTGGATTGGAATCTGACAGTCGTGCGTTCGGATTGTGGCGTCGGATCCTCGACGGTCAAGGGCGACGGGCCTGCGGATGGCTGTGGCATCATGCGCCCTTCGTTGACCCGGGAGTCCCCATGCCTACGCTGCTTCAGAACGTCGATCCCGACGGGCTGCTGGAATATTCGGTGGTGTTCACGGATCGGTCGCTCAATCACATGTCGCTGAATTTTCAGCAGGTTATGCGCGATGTGTCGACGATTCTGAAAGAAACCTACAACGCCACCCAGGTGGCGCTGGTTCCCGGTGGCGGCACCTATGCCATGGAATCCGTGGCGCGCCAGTTCGCCACCGGCAAGGATGTGCTCGTGGTTCGCAATGGCTTCTTCAGTTTCCGCTGGAGCCAGATCCTCGATGCGGGTTCGATTGCCCGCAGCACCGTCGTCAAGATGGCGCGCCCCGTCGATGACCGGAAGTTTTCGCCGTTCATGCCGGCGCCACTCGCGGAAGTGCAGGCCGCCATCGCCGAACAATCAGCAGCGCTGGTATTTGCGCCCCATGTGGAAACCGCATCGGGGATCCTGTTGCCGGACGACTACGTCCGTGGGCTTGCAGAAGCGGTACACGCGCAGGATGGGTTGATGGTCCTGGACTGCATCGCCTCAGGTGCACTGTGGGTGGACATGCAGGCGCTCGGTGTCGACATCCTGATCAGTGCGCCGCAGAAAGGCTGGAGCGGGTCGCCCTGTGCAGGTCTGGTCATGATGGGACGCCGGGCAATCGAGCGACTGGCACAAACCGTTAGCACGAGCTTTGCACTCGACCTGCGTAAGTGGACCGACATCATGGCGGCTTATGAAAAGGGCGGTCATGCCTATCATGCGACCATGCCGACAGATGGCATCCGCACGTTCCGTGATGCATGTATGGAAACCCAGGCCTTCGGCATGGAAAAGGCGCGTGCCGCGCAGATCGAACTCGGTCACAAGGTGCGCAACCTGCTCGCCCAGAACGGCTATTTCAGCACCGCGGCGGCCGGCTTCGAGGCGCCGGGCGTCGTGGTGAGTTATACAGATGATGCCGGGTTGCCCGGGAAATTCCTGGCCAATGGCCTGCAGGTGGCTGCGGGTGTGCCGCTGCAGTGTCAGGAGCCGGACTGGTTTCGTACGTTCCGCATCGGCCTGTTCGGGCTTGACAAGCTGGCGGACGTGAACGGCGCGGTGGACCGCCTGCAGCGTGGTCTGCCGCGCCAATAACCCATCGATAACAGGAGTTCAGGATGAGATCCCACGAACTTGACTATGAAATCTTCGGCGACGACATGCAGATCGCGGAGGTGGAACTGGATCCCGGCGAAACGGTGGTCGCGGAAGCCGGGGCGATGAACTACATGGACGCGGGCATCACCTTTGAAGCGCGCATGGGTGACGGCTCGGAAGCCAACAGCGGCCTCATGGGCAAACTGCTGCAGGTGGGCAAGCGGGTGCTCACCGGTGAATCCATCTTCATGACGCACTTCACCAACCGTGGTGGCGGCAAACAGCGGGTCGCGTTTGCGGCACCCTATCCCGGCAAGATCATTCCGCTGCAACTGAGCCAGATCGGTGGCCGGTTCATCTGCCAGAAAGACGCCTTCCTGTGCGCGGCCCTCGGTACCAAGGTTTCGATCCGGTTCAACCGCAAGCTTGGCGCAGGATTCTTCGGTGGAGAAGGGTTCATCCTGCAGCAGCTCGAAGGGGACGGTCTGGCACTCGTGCATGCCGGCGGTACGGTCATTCAAAAGGAACTGCGCGGCAATACGCTTCTGGTGGACACGGGTTGTATCGTCGGTTTCACCGAAGGCATCGACTACGACATCCAGCGTGCCGGTAATCTCAAGTCCATGTTTTTCGGCGGCGAAGGACTGTTCCTCGCGACATTGCGCGGCACCGGTACCGTTTACTTGCAGTCATTGCCGTTCTCCCGCCTCGCGGATCGCATCATCGCCTCGGCGCCATCGAGTGGTGGCAGCTCCCAGGGTGAAGGTTCGGTGCTGGGTGGTCTCGGTCGGATGATTGACGGCAACTGATCACATTTTTTTCGGAGGTTATATGCGCATCGGCATCAGCAACTTCCCGACGTCTTACTCCATCCGCGCCACCGAGCTCGGTCGTGCCCTCGAAGAGCGCGGTTTTGAATCGCTCTGGGTGGTGGAGCACACCCACATTCCCGCATCACGGGAAACGCCCTATCCGCTCGGTGGTGAATTGCCGTCGATCTACTGGGAAGCGTATGAGCCCATCACCTACCTGGCGCAGGCTGCGGCGGTGACGGAGAAGCTGCAGGTGGGAACCGGCGTATTGCTCGCCGCCCAGCACCACCCGATTGCACTGGCCAAACGGATCGCGTCGCTCGACTCGTTGACGAATGGCCGCGTGCTGCTCGGTGTCGGTGGTGGCTGGCTGGGTGAAGAAATGCGCAACCACGGGTTCGACTTCAAGGACCGCTGGGCGATCCTGCGGGAACACGTCCTCGCCATGAAACAGTGCTGGACGCAGAAGAATGCCGAGTTCCACGGCCGTTACGTCAATTTTGATCCGGTCTGGGTTGAACCCAAATCGGCACGCGCCGGCGGACCACCGGTACTGATCGGTGCGACGTCGAGCTTTGCGATGAAACGCATCGCGGAATACGCGGATGGCTGGTACCCGATCCTGATGCCGGACTTTGACGCCAAACTGGCCGAACTCAAAGGTCATATGGCGCAGCGGGGTCGACCCATGTCGTCACTCGACATCACCGTGCTGACCCAGCCGATGGACCAGAAGCAGCTTGAAAGCCTTCGTGACAAGGGCGTGAACAGGGTGGTGATGTCGTTGCCTACCGTGGGCAGGGACGAAGCGCTGAAGGTGCTCGACAACTACGCGCCGGTGGTGGCCTGGGCCCGGAACGTGTGACGGGAGAACCCGTGCGCTGACAGTTCGAGAGAGGGGAGGAACACTTGGCTATGCAGACACGTGATGCCGCCATCGTTGGCATCCATGAATATCCGTCACGCGATGTGCACGGCAGGTTAAGCCCGCTGCAGATCAAGGCGCAGAGTGCGTCGAGGGCGCTGGAAGACGCCGGGCTCAGGTGGTCGGATGTGGATGCGATCTACGATGCGGGCGAGGGCGGCGGCATGCTCGCCGGACTCACCATCGCCGAATACTTCGGTATCAGACCGAACGTCATCGACACCACCGCGGTGGGTGGGAGTTCCTATGAGTTCCATGCGGCACATGCGAAACGGGATATTGCGGCGGGCAAAGCCAGAGTCGCCCTGTTGACCTACGGTTCCACCGCGCACAGCGCGGCGCAGCGTATTGGTGTCGGCGGCCGTGCTGCGGGGCGACATCCCGCAGACAATCTCGATGTGTTTGCCGGCTCGACGCTGGTGTCGAACTACGCCCTGGTGGCCCACCGCCACATGCATCAGTACGGCACGACTTCCGCGCAGCTGGCGGAAATTCCGGTGGCAACCCGTTATCACGCCATGCGCAATCCCGAAGCCGTGCAGGCCATGAAAGACCTCGAGTTTCTCGACATCCGCGAGACCACCATCGAGGATGTGCTCAAGTCGCGCATGATTGCCGATCCGCTGCATCTGCTCGAGTGCTGCATGATTTCCGACGGTGGTGGTGCGGTGGTTATCGCCAGTGCCGAGGTGGCGCGGAACTGCCGCAAGAAACCGGTGTGGATTCTCGGTGCGGGCGAAGCAACAAAATATCCAGAGAACGGTGGCGACATCACCATCAGCGCGGCAGCGCAGTCCGGCCCTGCAGCTCTTGGTGAGGCGGGCATCAAGCCCTCTGAAATCGATATCGCCATGATCTACGACTCCTTCAGCATTACCGTGCTTACCATCCTCGAAGACCTCGGCTTCTGCCCGAAGGGTGAAGGCGGGCGTTGGGTGGAAGGTGGCATCCTGCGTTTTGATCGCAAGGGCGGGCCGGCGCTCAACACGGATGGTGGTGGCCTCTCCTCCAATCACCCGGGAATGCGCGGCATCTTCCTGCTAATCGAAGCGGCGCGTCAGCTCCGGGGTGAATCGTTCTCACAGGTCACCGATGCGCGGCTTGCAGTCGCACACGGCAACGGCGGCATGCTCGGCAGCCGGCATGCGGCGGGTACCATCATTCTGGGGAGGGAATGAACATCGTGGACAATAGACAGGCGGCGAACAAGCCGACGCCGACAAGACCTCTTCCCGACCCGACCGAAGACGACACACGGTCATTCTGGGCGGCCACAGGTGATCGGCGCTTTGTCTATCAGCAGTGTGCGGATTGCGGCACCATGGTTTTTTATCCACGGGCGCACTGCACCGGCTGCCTCTCGGGTCGCCTCGAAGAAAAAACGTCAGCAGGTATCGGTACGATCTATACGTACTCGGTCGTGCGGCAGAGTTACCACCCGTTTTTCAGAACGCTCGTGCCCTATGTGGTAGCGTGGATCGACCTCGATGAAGGCCCCCGTTTCCTGTCCAACGTAGTTGACGTGGCGCAGCCGGACTTGAGTCTCATCGGACGGCGGGTGCAGATCGAGTGGGAATCACACGAAGAGCTGTCGATTCCGCTCTTCCGGTTGTCCTGAAGACCAGGTTGTCATGAAGGTTGTACGCGGGCTGACTGAACGGCAGATCCGGCGTCGGGAGAACATTCTCGCTGCCGCCCGAAAACTGCTCACCGAACATGGTTTCGAAGGCGTCACCATGCGCGAGCTTGCCAAAGACAGCGGAGTGACGCCGAAGACGCTGTATCACCTGTTCGAGAGCAAGGAGAAACTGCTGCTCACCGCGGTGGAAGAACGCTTCCGCTATCTCTATCAGATGATCAACGAAGCGCAGATTGACCGAGGCATTGACCGCCTCTTCTATATCATCGACACCGCTGCGGAGACCACCCGCAAGAGCATCGCCTACGCCCGGGCGATATTGCCGATCCTGTCTGCGGCTTCCGAGTCACCCATCGTGGAGATCCGCAAGGCGACGTATCGGCGTGCAATCACCCAGATTGCCGACGAAGGTGACTTTCTCGACTGGGTCGATGTCGATCTGATCAACCGTGTGATTTACCAACAGGTGGTCGCCACGTGGCAGAGCCGCTGGTATGAGAAGGAAAGTGCCGGCAGGCTTGCATTCAACATGGCAAAACTGGATGTCAGCCTGATCCTGCGCTCTGTTACCGCGGGTTATACCCACAAGCGGGCGACGGAGACCATCCGTGAAATGCAGGCTCGCTACAAAGGGTCCCGTTCGGGCTAGCAGTCCAGGCGTCGGAAGATCGCGGGGGTGAACGCGCACGCGACAGGTATACTCGATATGATCCCGGTGTCGGGTGGATCGATGGGGAGAGACAGTGATCGCTGCCACCGGAACCAACGAGCAAGCGGAGGGGCGTTCTGCCCAGGGTCGTGATCGCCCCCTGACGCGGCGAGAGCTCTTCTGTTACGGCATCGCCGATATGCCGATCCAGATGGCCATCGTGCCGGTGGCGGCTTTTGTGCCGAACTTCTATGCCGCTGACTTGGGCGTCAGCCTGGCCGCCATCGCCGGCATACTGCTGATCGCACGGATCTTCGACATGGTTACCGATCCCCTGATGGGCTGGGTATCGGACCGGATGCCGACACCGTGGGGCAGGCGCAAGTTCTGGATGGTGTTGTCTCTGCCAGTTCTCTGGGTGGCGATCTGGAAGCTGTTTTTTCCCGAGCCGCCGGTGGATGAATCGTACCTGCTGACCTGGATGATCGTGCTGTGGACGGGGTGGACGATGTTGTTCATTCCGTACTACGCCTGGGCGGCGGAACTGTCGCCGGACTACAACGAACGCACACGCATCACCGGCTGGCGGGCCTGGCTCGGACTCGCAGCCAATGTGGGCAGCAAGCTGGTTCCCGTCGGTGCACTGTTCTGGTTCGGGTATGGCGGATCAGAAGAAACGCTGATTCTCATCGGGGTGATGATGTTGGTCGTTCTGCCGATAGCGATTCTGCTGCCGGTGATCTTTGTTCCTGAGCAGAAAGTGTTCGTACCTTCGCGGGTGCCGCTCCTCCCTGGCCTGAAGATCATGTGGCGCAACGCTCCATTCAAACGCCTGGTACTGGCGTTTTTCATCAACACGCTGGGCAGCTCCATTTCCACCGCGCTGATCGTCTTCTACATCCGCGGTGTGTTGCAGGATGAACAGAACAGCATCCTGCAACTGTCGGTTTTTTACGGCTTCAATCTCATCGGGGTGCCGTTCTGGATGAAGTGCTCCGGTGTACTCGGCAAACACCGGGCGTGGTCCGTCTCACTCATGATCTTCGGTGTTCTGATGCTCGGTTATCTTCTCCTCGGACCTGGAGACTTCTACTGGATGCTGCCCATCACTGCGGTTACCGGGTTCCTCGGTGGATCGTTTGCAGTGATTCCCAACTCGATGAAGGCTGATGTGATCGACATTGATCGGCTGGAGTCCGGCGAAGACCGGACCGCCTGGTTTTTTGCCGTGTGGTCCTTTGCCAGCAAGATGGCACTGGCCATCGGACCGGCGATGGCCCTTGGGGTTCTGGCGATGATCGGCTATGACTCGACCCAACCCACCGCCAACACTGAAGCTGCCACCAACGGATTGAAGTACCTCTTCGTCTTCGGACCTGCACTCGGCTTCTTCCTGTGCGGCCTGATCGCCTGGGGTTATCCGCTCACTGAAGCAAAACACCGGGAAGTTCGCCGCGCACTGGAACTGCAGCGCAGTGCTGCGCCCGCGTAACGCCGGCATAAAGCTGCACCTCCCTTCAGACGTCATCACCGGCCTTGCCAGTTCGGCGCGCGTTTTTCTGCAAAGGCCTTAGGGCCTTCAAGCGCATCACTGCTTGCCCGGCGTTTCAGTTCCCACTGGTATTCGGCCGCAAATGCCGAAGACAGCGGTTGATCCAGACCGCGCATGGCGACTTCTTTGGTGGCACGAACCGCCAGCGGGGCACAACGCAGGATGTCGCGGACCCATTCATCCACGGCTGTATCCAGTTCACCCGCCGGAACCACCTGGTTGACGAGACCAAGTTCATAGCCGCGCTCCGCACTCATATGCCGACCGGTGAGCAGATAGCCCATGGCGACCTTGAGTCCGATCTGGCGCGGCAGGCGGAGTGCACCCACCCCGGCTGCGAGCAGTCCGCGGCGTGGTTCCGGCAATCCCAGCTCCGCATGATCTGCGGCCACAATAATGTCGCAGGCGAGCGCGAGTTCGAGCCCGCCACCGAGTGCAAAACCATTCACTTTGGCGATCACCGGTTTGGGGAAATACCAGCGCTCATTGAGGGGGCGCGTGCGGCTCATCAACTCCTGCCACTCGGCTTTCTGTTCCGTTGAGGCATCACGTTCGATGGCTCGGTGTTTGAGATCCGCTCCGGCACTGAATGCCTTGTCACCCGCACCGGTTACCACTGCGATCCAGATGTCATCATCCTGCTCCACGGTGTCGAAATGTTGTGACAGCGCAAATCGCAGGTCCGGATTGAGGGCGTTCATCGCTTCGGGACGGTTGAGGGTGATGGTGGCCACGTGGTCAGTCACTGCGAAGCGGGTGACTTCGGTCATGATTTCTCCTCCGCTCTTAAAGTCCTGCAGCTCAAGTAGTTATGCGTGCTCTTTCAAAACTATAACATGTGCTCTTCAGCAGCCCGGATCATCGGTTGAGAACAACATGCAAACGGACGCACCGGTACGGCTGACTTTGTCCCGGCTCCTGTACTTCGGCCTGCCGGACTACGCGGTATATCTCGCCGCGATTCCGGTTTCACTGTATCTGTCCTTCGTTTATTCACGGGACTATGGCCTCGAACTGACGGACATCGGCCTCATCCTCATGCTGGCGCGGATCAGTGATGTGATCACCGATCCGCTCATAGGTTACCTGAGCGACCGCACGCAAAGCCGCTGGGGCAAGCGTAAACCCTGGCTCTTTGCCGGAGCGATCGTGATGGCCATCTCCGCATGGCAGCTCTTTGCGCCGTCAGGCACCGTAACGAACTGGCATCTGCTGATCTGGGCGATGCTGTTATGGCTCGGCTGGACCATGATCAACATCCCGTACTTTGCCTGGGGTGCTGAACTTTCCGATGACTACAATGACCGCACCCGCATCACCGGTTGGCGACAGGCCTTTGGTTTTGCGGGGAATGTCAGCGTATTGCTCATTCCGGCGGTTTCAGGCCACCTGTTTGGTTATGGAGCACTTCCCAAAGAAGGGCTGACCATCGTCGGCTTCATGGCGTTGGTGCTCCTGCCGCTGACGGTGTTCATTGCGCTCTGGTTCGTTCCTGAGCGCCACATTCAGCGGGCATCGACACCCGATCTCTGGCATGCCAGCCGGCAGATGTTCGCCAACGGTTCGTTTATGGTGCTGTTCACCGGCTTCCTCTTGCTCTCCATGGGATCCACCTGGGCCTCCTCCCTCTTCATGTTGTTCGCCGCCTTTGTGGTGGGCATCGAAACCCAGACGCAGACATTGCTGCTTGGATTCTATTTCGTGCAGCTTCTCTCGTTGCCGGCGTGGATGTGGGTGTCATTCCGCATCGGCAAGAAAGAAACCTGGACTCTGGGTGCGGCCCTCTACGTACTCGCCACACCGGGCTATCTCATGCTCGGCCCGGGTGATGTGTGGCCGTTTGTTGGGGTGCTCATGGCCTACGGGATTGCCAGCGGCAATTTTGCGGCGATCTCGCTGTCCATGAAGGCAGACCTCATCGAGATTGCGTCGCTGCGAACCGGCGCCCATGTCGCCGGTTCGTACATGGCCGTGTGGTCCCTGGGACAGAAAGCCTTCCAGGCGCTTGCGGTAGGCATCGCGTTGCCTTTGGTCAGTCTCTTCGGATTTGATCCCAAGGGAGAGAATGGACCGGATGAACTGCTGGCGTTGACGCTGGTACTGACGTTGCCACCCCTGCTGCTGTATGCAGCATCCGTGGGGGTGATCTGGAGATACCCCATCGATGGCGAGCGGCTGGTGCGTTTGCGGGGAGCGTTCCAGCGGCGGAACACGCGCCGGGCGACGCGGCACGCCTGACGCGAGGAGGGAAACAGGCCGGTACAGTGCCCCTGCCTGCCTCTGCTCGTTGATCAGTTCTGCCAGCCAAACGTCAGCCCGAAATGACGGGGATCGTCGGGATTGCCGAGACCGAAGTTGGTACCCAGCAGTACTCGCGCCTGATACGTCTTGTCGTAGGTCAGGTTGCGGCCGAACAGACGAACGAACCACCGTTCATCGGCGCTTCGGTACTCGATGGAGGCATCGACGGAATTCACCGAAGAATATTTGTTGAGAGCCAGTGCATTGCGTACACCTTCCTGCCAGTACGACTCTTTCCAGAAGTAGGACGCACGGAAGGACAGGGCTGCGCCAGCGCCGCCGACGGGCAGTTCATAGAAGAGTCCGAGGAAGCTGGTGTCGTGCGGTGCACCAAACGGGTCATTTGAAAGGTCCACACCACGCTCGACATAGTCCGAGTCATAGCCGGACTTGCCATAGGCGATGGAGCCGTCGATACGGAACATGTCGCCGGCCACGAGCGCATCGGTGAGTGCGATCCAGTTGAATTCCGCTTCAACGCCGTAGACATGGGAGTCCTTGACGTTGGCGGTCCGCTGCACGATCCCGGTGAGCGGGTTGCCGTCCTGGAGGTTGCGCTGGATGTCATGCCACTTCTGGTAATAGACGGTGAGATTGGTGCGCAGGCGTCGATCAAGGAGATCAGCCTTGATGCCGGCTTCGAAGTTGTCGACCTCTTCCTCGTCGTAGTATGCGGGCCGGAAATTCGGATCACGTGTGGCGATGGTGAGTTCCGTCGGTGAAGCGCGAAAACTGAAGCCACCGCTGCGTTGGCCACGGGACCAGCCGATGTAGGCGTTGACATCTTCGTTCAGGAAGTACTGCAGGTTTATGCGCGGGGAGAAGCTCTCCCATTCTTCACCGTCGTCGATGTCCCAGCCGCCGGGTGCACGACCGCGGCTGCAGAAGAACAAGGTATTCGTTTCGAAAGGCGGGACCACGGAGGCCGTGCAGGAGTTCGACAATACCAGGCCGATCTTCACGTCCTTGTTTTCAACGGTGTGACGGCCGCCGACGGTAAGGGTCAGGTCTTCGCTGAAGTGGATCCGCGACTCGATGAACGCTGCCCAGGAATCGTGGTCGAGCTCAGCAACGCCAGGTGCCTGCAGCCCGAAAGGGTTGGTGGGCGTGACAAAGGGGAGGCCGTTGTGGCGCTGCTCCCCGTAGGAAAGTTGTTGGTCGAAGTAGTAGAGACCCGCCGTGAAATCGAGCTTCGCGGAAAAATCAGAGGCGTAGCGGATTTCCTGGCTGATCTGTTCCTGGTCAATGTAAATCCGTGTGAGGACCTGCGTCAGTCCCGGTTGCAACCCGTCGAAATCCGCACCGGAGAACGCGTCAACATCGATGTATCCCGTCACCGACGTCAGGACACCGTGGCCCAGATCCCAGTTGATCTCGGCGATGGTCTTGGACACCTCGTGATCCGAGAACGTGCCCCAGGGCTCATTGGCGGAGCCGACTCCCCAGGTCTCGTCCCAGTCGCGGGTGATTCCTGGGAGTTGAGGATGAACCGAGCGGCCGTTGTTGCGGGCACCCAGTGGCATAGCCACAGCGCCATCACCACCCCGCTCGAACCATTCGCCGAGGAGCGTGATATCGATTGCATCGCTCGGGGTGAACTCGAAAATGCCCCGTACGATGGTTGATTCATACGCACCTTTTTTGGCGTTATTGGCCTGCAGATCTTTCGCCCAGCCATCCTTGTCGCGGGAAAGAACGGCGAGTTTGCCTTTGACGAGGCCATCGATCAGCGGTCCGCCGACGGAGAGGTTGAAGTCTTTGCGGTCATAGGAGCCGAGAGTGGCTTCCGCTTTCATCTCGAACTCATCGGCAGGCCTCGCGGTACGGGTAACCACCGCGCCCACTGAGGTGTTGCGTCCAAAGAGTGTGCCCTGAGGACCACGCAGCACTTCGATGGTTTCCATGTCGAAGGTATCGAGGATGGAGGCGATGTTCTGGGCGACGAACACACCGTCCTGGTAAACACCGACCGCTGGGTCGAAGTTCGGTACGCTGAACGACACCCCTACGCCGCGCAGCCAGAATCGCTGGATACCTGGGAATGTCGCGGTTTGCCGGAAGTCAGCGCCGGGAACCATGCGGGCGACATCCACGAGATCGACCCAGTTGTTTTCAGAAATGATCTGGGCATTGACCACTGTGGAGGCCACCGGCACATCCTGTGCTTCATCGGCCTTGGCGCGCTTGGTGGATACCACCAGGATTTCTTCAATCACGCGGTTGTCCGCCTACGCGACTTCTTCCGCCTCCGCAGCCGGGATTGTCATGGATGCGGTTGCCAGCAACAGCATGGCGACCTGGGACGCCGGTCGCGTAGTGCGCCGGGCACGGGCTCGAACTTTTGCCATCTCGTCTCTCCTCTAGGGTTTATCCCGGGTATCGGACTGGGATCTCTCTCGTCATCCGGAGCATCCAGGCAGATGCTCCAGCGAGAACCGGAGTTTAGTTCGGTGTCTCTTTCCTACGGACGGGTCGCCGCCCCTCGATGTAGTCGTCGATCAGTTCGTGATAGCGACGGATGCGACTCCCCTGTCCAGCCAGTTAGGAACCGCGGTAGCCGCGCGACCTGAACCCAGCCTGTTGCAGGGGAAAGATCTCCACGTCGCCATCGATGGTGCGTCCCATGCTTTTTTCGCCAGCGGCAAAAACTTCGTGCACACACTCGTGATCGCGCGGCACGATGCCTGCTGTGGTGCGTATCGGTGCGGTTTCACCCTCCGGCTGGCTCGCGTACCACCAGTTGTCGAAAACGCACTTCGCCGGGTCGTCCGCGTGCGGCAGGGCCCGCAGAAAGTGGAAACCGTCGGACGAGAGCGATACTGCGAAATTCGGGAACAGGGTGTAGTGGAAGGCGTCGGTAAATTGTTCGTCACTGAGTTTCGAGTAGTGGCTGTAACCCCGCCCGGGAACGAGCCTGCGTTTGGCGTCCTACAAGGCCTTGCGGGTTTCATTGCCGCGGCCGACAAAGTCCCTCGGATCCAGGCCCCATTCGCGCAGGATGCTGTTGAGCGGTTCGCCGATCGTGCCTCCGGGTTGAGCGACACGCCGGCATAACCGCCCGCCATGATCATGCGGTTGTGGCCCTGGTCTGACAGATCAAACCGGGTGCGCTTGTAGTTGGTGTCCACCCCGGAGTGCATCCGTTTGCGTTCTTCCGGTGTGCCAACGGGTTTGTGTACCGTGGGCACGTGATAGGACTCGTTGAATTTGTCGAGCACCACCTTCCAGTTGCAGGGCAAGGTAGTGGTCAGGGCGAGATAACGTTTCCATTTTTCGATCTCGTAACGCGACCAGTGATCCCAGATCGGCCCGAGGTATTCCTTGAGCGATACACAGTCCGGATCCATGTTGACCCAGATGAAACCGGCAAACGTCTCACAGCGCAGTTCAACCAGATTCACCTTGTGGCACGGATCGCCCTCCGGAAAATCCTTCGCATCCTGGGCGTAAACGAGTTCCCCATCCGGCAGAAAGGCCCAGCTGTGGTAACGGCATACGAATCGGTTGACATGACCTTTGGCTCCGGTGACGAGCTGGTTACCGCGGTGCTGGCAGACGTTGTAGAACGCCCTTATGCCGCCGTCGGTCTGGCGAACCATCAGGATCGATTCAGGTCCCACATCTTCGCGCTGCCAGTCACCCGGATCGGGAATCTCGGAGCAGCGACCGAGCAGGAGCCAGACTTTGGTCCACATGTGCTCCCATTCGAGTGCGAAAAATTCCCTTGAGGTGTAGCGATGGCCGGGCAGGCGATTGCCACGCAGATCCTGCCTGGGCCAGTCCGGCAGTGAGGTCGGATGTGATTGCGGCTCTTTCAGACTTGGTTCCAGATCTGATTGCCGTGCACCCATGACGATTCTCACCGGCTGTTGGTCAGGATCAAAAAGTAGAACGTGTTTCATTTAATAGCAAGGGGCAGTTACTTGCGGGACAGCGAATGGAATGTTGGACGGGAGGGGTCCTCAGTCGATCTTCGGTTGATCTTCAGTTGGTCTGCAGGTGAATAGTCGAAGCGGACCGGCTGACCCGGTCCCCTCGAAGATCGGCACTCAGAACGTGCCGTTGGTGATGCCGCCGTCGATGACGAGACTCTGCCCGGTGGTGAAGTTGGCAAACTCGGAACAGAACATCGCGACGAAAGCGCCAACGTCATCCGGATCACCAAACCGTCCGGCGGGTATACGCCACGCCTGAACGAACTTGTCGACCTCCTCTTCATAGGTCGTGCCGTTCTGGCGCGCCAGCGCATCGTATCGTTCGCGGATCGTGGCGGTGTGGTGCATGCCCGGCAGGATGTTGTTGATGATGACGTTGTCCTTCGCAACGATCTTGGAAACCGCCACACAGTAGTTCACCAGTGCCGCGCGTGGCGCGCCGGACAGAATGCGGATCTGCGCCGGAAATTTCGCAGCGCCAGTGCCGATGTTGACGATACGTCCCCACTTGCGTTTCACCATTCCATCGATGGTCGCCTGCATGAACTGCACAGGGCTCAGCAGCGAGATGTCGAGGGTCTGTTTCCAGTCATCAGGCGTGATCTTGCGGTAGTCGCCCGTCGTCGGTGGGGGTGCGCAGGTGCCCACGAGGATGTCCGGCTCCGGGCAGGCGGAGAGAATCTTCTCGCGTCCTGCATCGGTGCTGTGATCCGCGACAATCGGCGTAATGCGCGCGCCCGTTTCGCGCGCGATCTGTTCACAAGCATTCTTGAGTCGGATTTCTCCCCGTGCGGAGACGAAGAGTTCACACCCTTCCCGGGCGAGGGCGAGAACACTACCCTTGCCCATACCGGCGCTGCCGCCGTTGACGATGGCCTTGCGGCCGCGGATTCCCAGGTCTATGAGAACGCTCCTCTGCAGAAGGTGATGGTGGCAGTTACGGAATTGATGTGTCGCGACAAAGATAACACGTTGTAATCCGACGCCGCGTCCGGAGTCTTGAAGAAGTTTGTGGAGGTATGGGTTCATGTCCAGACGGTTGGAAGGTTTAAGCGCGCTCATCACCGGCGCGAGTCGCGGCATCGGTTTTGCCATCGCGCGGGAGTTCGTTGAGCAGGGAGCCCGGGTCTTTCTGGTTGCGCGCGACCAGGCACGGCTTGAACAGGCGGCTGCACAACTCGGTGACTCCGCTGTGGTAGGGACTTATGCCTGTGATGTCGGGGACGCGATTGCACTCGAAGAGATGTTTCGCGCAGCGGAGGAGTGGGCCGGTGATCTCGATGTACTCGTCAACAATGCCGGTATCCATCTCGGCAAGCCTTTCACGGACTACCGGCTCGATGAATTTGACCGGGTGATGAACATCAACGTGCGTTCGGTGTTCCGCCTGATGCAGCTCGCCATCGTGCACATGCGACAGCTCCAGGGCGGCAAGATCGTCAACGTTTCCTCCACGGCGGGCCGGTTCGAGAGCGCCAACCAGGCTGTCTACAACGCGTCAAAACATGCGCTCAACGGCCTGACCCTGTGTGCCGCGCTCGAGAACGCGCCGTACGGCATCAACATCAACGCGATCTGTCCGGGCATGGTGAACACCGACATGTGGGACAGTTTTGTGAAAGAGGCTGCAACACGCGGAGTGAATGGCGATATGCTTCGCAAAGGTGTTGAAGCGCGGATTCCCATCGGCCGGTTCATCGAGCCTGAAGAGGTTGCACACATCGCCGTCTGGCTCGCGAGTCATGAGGCAGATGGCATGGCTGGTCAGCTGATCACGATTTCCGGAGGGATGCGGATGGGTTGATCCAGGTCCTTTTCCTCGTGGGCCTGTCAGGCCTGTTGCCGGCGGGATTCAAGCTGCGCCCGAATCTCCTTGTGCCGCTGCGGCGTGAGTGGATGATTCCAGACGATCATCGCAGCCAGCGTGAAACCCGCGGCGGGACCCAGAACGTAGAGGATTTTCAGCCCGGTCAGTCCCTCTTCCGTCGGGTTCTGCGCCGAAAACCCGGTGAGCGCGAGAATCCAGAGCGCCAGGGCCGGGCCGATGGACAAGGCCACCTTGATGGCGAAGGACCACACGGCGAAGTAGATGGCGGCCCGGTCTTCGCCTGTCTCCAGACTGTCGATGTCGATGACGTCTGCCTTCATGGCATTGGGCAATGCGTTGAACGTTCCCCCGAGGAAACCTGTCATGGCCATGATGGGTGCCATCCACAGGAAGTCGCCTGCTCCCAGGAAGAGATAGCCACACTGGCAGCAGCCAAAAGCTGTGAGCGCAAACGCCCAGGTCCGGTGTTTGCCGTAACGTTCGGATACCCGTACCCAGAACGGAATGCCGATGAGGTTGGCCACATAGAACACGAGCAGCATGGTGATGCTGTTGCTGTCGTCCTCGAGCACATTGCGGATGAAAAACACCACCAATGCCGTGGAGATCGCGGATCCGAGCTGGTTGACAAAGAACGCGATGAGCAGGCGCTTGAACGGTCCGTTGCCCCACATGATGCGCAGTCCCTGCAGCAACGGCATGCGAGCCGGAACGAAGTGTTTCGGTTCCGGCACCATGGTCACCGTGAGACCCACGGTGATGGGCAACAACACGATGGTCATGGTGCCGATGAGCCACAAGGTCGCTTCGACACCACCGTAGTCGAACACCGCGAAGGCGATGACCGGAACGAGTTTGCTGACCACGTTCGCAGCCATACCGATCCAGGCGCGCCAGCCCGTAATGCGGGTGCGTTCGTTGTAGTCACCGGACATCTCTGCCGCCCACGCGTAGTAGGGGATGAAGAGCATCGTCCAGCCGGTCCAGAGCACGATCAGCCAGGTGAGCAAGTAGGCCTCATCCACCGGCGGTTCGGGCATGAAGAGTTTCCAGATCGCCAGCATCAAGAGCGGCACCGCGGCCACCATCCAGATGCGGCGGCGACCCAGACGTGTGCGAGTGCGGTCGCTGACCCAGCCCATGAGCGGGTCGGTCACCGCATCGAAGAACCTCGCGATGAGCCAGATGGTGCCTACCGCGGTGATGCTGAGGCCAAGATCACTGCTGTAGTAGTTCGGCAGGAATGAGGCCACCGGAATTGCCGCCATCTGGATCGGCATGTCCGAGAGGCCATAGAAGAAGAGTGTGCTGCGCGGCAGCGGCTTCTTCGCAGCTGGAGCAGCATTATCGACGGCATCAGCGGTGACTGGCGATATGCTCAATGCAGATTGCGCCTGTAGAGATCAAAGACCGTTTTCCGGTGGCCCATCGCGTGTGCCAGTGCTTGCCGTCGTTTCAGTGCCTCGACCTCGGGTTCCCCGCTCATGTCGTCTCATCATGCTCGCTGCCTGCAGAACTACTTATACCTGCATCAATGTGTTCAGGTCACGACTTGCCGAGCTTGTGGTTCCCGACGCGGCGTTGCGATACTCCGGCGTCTCTGGCCCTAACCCTGGCGCTGATCCTGGCACTGGGCGGAATGACCTGACAACGGATGCTGAATGTGGCTGCTACTGCATCATCTCTTCTTGCGCCCCTTTCGGGCTTGCGTGTGCTGGACCTCTCCGAAGGTATAGCCGCACCGTTTTGCGCGAAGCTGCTGGGCGATCTGGGCGCTGATGTCATCAAGCTCGAAAGCGCGGCCGGTGACTGCATGCGGCGCTTCGGTCCGTTTCCGCAAGGCCAACTGGACCCGGAGCGGAGTGCCTCGTTCTTTTTTCTGAACACCAGTAAACGCAGTGTGGTGATCGATGTGTCGACACCTGGGGGACAAGCGAGGCTGCGATCGCTGGTCGCGTCCTATGATGTAATCATCGCCGGCGAGACCGCCGGGTCACTCGCTGACCGAGGGATCGGTATCGACGTCCTGCGATCGTGGAATCCCGCCGTCATTGTCAGCACGGTGTCCGGATTCGGATCCTGGGGACCCTATGCGGGTTTTACATGGTCCCATCTGGTTGCCGGTGCCCTCGGTGGCTGGGCGCATCTGTGCGGCCTGCCCGAGCGGGAACCCTTGCAGGCAGGCGGGGCCCTGGCGGAAACACTGACCGGTGCGTTTGCCGCGGTGGGGACGCTGCTCGCGGTGCTTGGCCGGCACCGCCACGGTGGTGGTGAACACGTCGATGTGAGTGCACAACAGGCGGTGCTGCTGGCGGCACAGATCCCGACCCTGCGTTATGAGTACACGGGTGTTGTACCGCCGCGTAACTCCAGTGTGGGCTCCGGCGCTGGCGCAGGATTCATGTTGCCCACCCGGGATGGCTACATCGGCCTCAATGCCTTGACTCGTGCGCAATGGGGAATGCTCTGTGAATTCCTTGGCCGCGGCGAGATCGCCGTCGATCCGCGCTACGCGCATATTTCCTGGGTGAATCCGGATGATGCCCTCGAAGAAGTCCGGGCTCTGTTTCGGGCAGCTGTGGTGGATCGAAGCGCTACGGAGCTCTTTCACGCCGCGGAAGCGAAGCGTGTACCTTTCGGGCTGATTCCTGATCTTGCGGGTCTCTTCGCACTGACACCCCACCGCGAGCGAGGCTGGTTTGTGGAGGTCAACCATCCAGTGGCCGGGCAGGTTAAGGTACCGGGTGTCCCTTTCAAGTCCACGGTGACGTCGCCTCGACCGGGTCCGCCACCGCTACTAGGGCAACACACGCATGAAGTCCTTGCCGGATTGTCAGCCGCCGCTTCCGCTGCGGAAGTGGTCCGTACTGCTCTATCTGACGACCTCAATCCGCTGCCACTTGCGGGGCTTCGAATCCTTGACCTCTCGATGTTCTTTGCGGGCCCGGTATGTGCCCAGATCGCAGCTGATGCCGGGGCGGATGTCATCAAGGTCGAATCGATCCAGCGGATCGATGGCTGGCGCGGCAGTGCTGCAGTTACGCAAGGATCGGTCCCGTCCTGGGAAGCTTCTCCCTACTTCAACTGGGTCAATCGCAACAAGCGTGATATCACCCTCAATCTCAAGGATCCACGTGGCTGCGAGATCGTGAAGAACCTTGTGCGTGATGCCGACGTGCTGATCGAGAACTTCACGCCGCGGGTCATGGCGGAGTTCGGGCTTGACTATGCGGTACTGCGGGCCATCAACCCGCGGCTGATCATGATCTCGCTGTCCGGATTCGGTGCGACGGGACAATGGCGGGACTATGTGGCCTTCGGCATGTCCACGGAACAATTCTCCGGCTTGTCCCACCTCACGGGATACGAACAGGGTGAACCCCTGTTCACGGGCACCACCGGGGGTGATCTGTTTTCCGGTGTCCTCGGCGCCCTGGCGGTTTGTTCGGCGCTGTGGCACCGCCACCGGACAGGTGAAGGCCAGCACATCGACTTCAGCCAGATCGAAGCCTGCAATCTTTATCTCGGCGACGTGATGACCGGCTGGTCACTCTGTGGTGTTGACCCGGGTCGCAACGGCAATACTCACCCGGTGTTTGCACCTCAAGGATTTTATCCGTGTCGAAACGGTGGCTGGATCGGAATCACGTGTCGCGATCAGGCGCAGTGGGAGAATCTGGCCCGCCACATGCAACGCCCGGATCTGCTCACCTCGTCCTTGTTCGTCACCGCGGCAGCGCGGAACCACCGACGGCAGGAGCTGGATGCCCTCATCGCAGCCTGGACACGAGGGCAGGACGCCATCGAGCTGATGCATGCCCTGCAACTCGCAGGTGTCGCTGCCGGGGCTGTGCTGAACGGGCCGCAGTTGCTCGCCGATCCACAGCTCCAAGCGCGTCGCGCCTTTGTGCAGCAGGAACGCCCTGGCCTTGGTGTGCACCACTATCCCGTGCAGCCTTATCACTTCACATCAAGCGAGGCGCCACCCAACAACCGGGCGCCGCTGCTTGGAGAACATCTGACGGAAGTGCTGACGGAGCGGGCGAATCTCAAGGACGATGACCTTGTCGAGCTGATCATCGACGACGTGATCGGAACAGTGCCTGTTGCGGCGCGCTGAGTGGTGGTCAACCCGGGAACATCAGATCTGCACCTGAGCACGGTACCCGACTGTGAGCGCTGGACGATCACGTCGCTATGTCGGGAGACATCGCGCGTGGCATGATCCCCAATTCACGAGGGGAAGATTGATATGTTCCGGATGACCTGGGTCCGCGGCACATGACCGCGGCCGATGCGCCACGCGAGCGCTTTTCGTCCTATCACATCCTGCTGCTGGCACTGCTGGGTATCGCGACACTCTATGAGGGCTTTGATGCCTCGATGCTGACGCTGGCGTCGGTGGATGTCCGCGCCACGCTCGACATCGGCCTTGATGAGTGGGGCATTGTCTACGCGATTACCCGGGCGGGTGTTGTGGCGTCATTTTTCTTCCTCATGTGTGCTGACCGGTTCGGTAGGCGCACGCTGCTCCTGGTCACCGTCGCCGGTTTCGCCATATCGAGTGGTGCCACGGCCTTTGTGCAGACGAAGGAAGAGTTCACCTTCTGGCAGACCGTCGCCCGTCTTTTCCTCACCGCGCAATATGGCCTTGCCATCATCATTGCCGGTGAAGAGCTGCCGGCGAAATTGCGTGGTACCGGCATCACCATCCTCACAGCCATGGCAACCGTGGGAACCGTGGTGATGGCCAAGGCGTCGCCGTTTTTCCTGTTGCTCAAGGATGCATCCGGCAATCCCGCCCATGATTTCGCGATGGAAATGGTCATCCGGGGTTCGGCCATACTCGGCATCGAACATGACGGCGCGCACTGGCGCGGCTTGTATCTGATCGGCGCGTTGCCACTGTTGTTGTTGCCGGTGCTTCGGTACGGGATACGCGAAACGGCGCGGTATGAGGAGATCGCGCAGGGGCGTGCCAACCAGTCTCTGCTGGCTACGCTGCGCGCCCAGTTTGCCGAAGCGCGACAGCTGTTTTCGCCCACCTACCTACCGCGATTTCGCATCGTCGCGCTACTGTGGAACTGCGTTCATCTGGTTACCGCACCTTCGGTAGCTTATTGGTCCATCTACGCCCGGGAAGAAGTGGGCATGACTCCGGCGCAAGTCGGTGACGTGGTGATGTGGGCCTATATCGGTGGCGCCTTCGGACATCTGCTCGCGGGCCAACTGGTGGATCGCCTGGGTCGCAAGATCACCTGCGCCGCGTTCTACAGCATCGCCGCGGTCATGATCGTAGGGCTCTTCCACACCAACTCGATCTTCGGGCAGTACTTCTGGCACATCGCCACAGTCTTCTTCTTCAACTGCGCTATCGGGGCGACTCACGTCTATGCCTCCGAGTTGTTCCCGACGGAACTTCGTGCCACCGGTTATGGCTGGACCACGAATCTCTTCGGACGAATCACGGAAGTATTCATTCCCATGATCATTGGCCTGCTGATTCCGGTGATGGGCATTTCCTGGGGCATTACCTGGGTGGCACTCGGACCGATCATCGGTGCATTACTGGTGCTCAAGTACGCACCGGAAACCAAAGGGCTCACGCTGGAGGAAATCCAGGAAAAACTCGGTAACACGACGCTGCAGCCGGCGATGGCGACAAGTGCATCCGGCCGATCAACCGCGTCCTCCTGAGGACGCACTGAGAAGGAGACATGAATGAAGTACTGGCGAGGCGACCGGTTTGGCGAAGCCGTCGATGTGTTGTATCTCGCGGAACGGGAGCGTGACGCGCCGGGTGCGGGACAGGTCGAGCTCAAAGTTGAAGCGACTGGCGTCGGCTTGCCGGATGTACTGATGACCCGTGGCAACTATCCGGCGGTTCGACAACCACCGATCACACCGGGTCAGGAGATTGCCGGAGTGGTCACGCGAGCAGGCGAGGGTGCAACGCTCAAGGTCGGTGACCGGGTCATCAGCTCGACGCGCTTTGCAGAAGGCCATGGCGGTTTTGCTGAATACTGCGTAGTGCCGGAAGCCGCAACGTTACGAAGGCCCGCAGGGATGAGTGCCGAAGCTGCAGCGGGATTCTGGGTACCTTTCCACACGGGTTATGTAGGCGTCATCCAGCGTGGCCAGCTCAAGGCCGGCGAAATTCTGCTTGTACTGGGCGGTGCGGGCAGTTCAGGTTCCGCCGCGATCCAGCTTGGCAAGGCCGTGGGAGCGACGGTGATCACCACCGTTTCCACAGCCGACAAGGTCGCGTTCTGCAAGTCGCTGGGTGCAGACCATGTCATCAACTATCGCGAAGTGGCGATCAATGATGGCGTGCAGCAGATCATCGGCCGCCGTGGTGTCGACATGATCTTCGATCCCGTTGGCGGCAAAGCCTACGATCAGGCAGTGAAGTGTATCGCCCGCCACGGTCGGGTGAT
>Ga0194132_10001465_pt1 | contig 47608 bp, 35 predicted proteins | sample TA2KigOf80mmetaG_FD_148612 | JGI IMG/M metagenome (GOLD analysis project Ga0194132, IMG submission 148612) | Freshwater microbial communities from Lake Tanganyika, Tanzania - TA2015054 Kigoma Offshore 80m | ecosystem: Environmental > Aquatic > Freshwater > Lake | place: Tanzania: Lake...
CCTCGACGAGGACGAGGCGGTTGGCGAGCCCGGTCGCGGGATCCGCCCGCTCGAGATGCCGCCGAAGCGCCTGGTCGATCCGCGCCTGATCGTCGCGGGCGGGCTCGACGCGGGTCGGATCGTCGCGCCTTGGCTGGGGGTCGTGCATCGCTGGGTCCTTCGCGCCACGTCCCGCGCCCGGAAGCTCGCGCGAGGGCGGGACTGACCTAGCCGCGCGACACGGCGAAGATCGGTCCGCAGTCCGGCGATCTCCACCCGAGGTCCGCGGAACCCCGCAGAAGGCTTGATCGACGGCGCGCGGCGGATCGGGCGGCACGCGGCGATCCCTATGATCCGCCCCCACGGATGCACCGCCCGCCCTCGAGCCGCCGCCGATTCGCCGAGTACCTCGCGGAGTTCCGGCGGCGGCGGCGCGAGCCGACGCTCATCTCCCGCGAGGGCACGGAGAAGAGCCTGCGGCGGCATCGCCCGTTCCGCCGGCTGATCGGGGTCTTCTGGGGCCTGCTTGGTCGCCACCGACCTCCGCTCCTCTTCGCCCTCGCGACGCTCTCGATCGCGACCATTCTCGGACTCGTTCCGCCCGCCGCGACCAAGTTCGCGATCGACGACGCGTTCACCGGCCGGGGGCTTCCCGCGGAGTTCTCGCGATGGGTTCCCGCGTCGTGGGGACTGGAGGACCCGAAGCGGCTCCTCGTCGCGCTCTGCGTCGCGGTCTGCCTCGTCAGCCTCGCGCGGGTGGCGATCGGGCTTAACGGTCGCTGGCAGGCGACGCGGGCGTCGCGGCGGCTCGCGGTCGACATGCGCCGCCGGGCGTTCGAGCACGCGGTGCGGCTGCCGCTGCACCGGGTGCAGGAGCTCAAGTCGGGCGGGGTCGCGAGCATCCTGCGGGAGGACGCCGGCAGCATCGCGGACCTCGTCTTCAGCATGATCTACAACCCGTTCCGGGCGGTGATCCAGCTCGTCGGGATCCTCGCGATCCTCGCGGTCACCGACTGGCGGCTCCTGCTCGGCTCGCTCGTGCTGCTGCCGACGACCTGGCTCTCGCACCGGACCTGGATCGCCCGGATCCGCCCGATGCACCGCGACATCCGCCGCGAGCGCGAGCGGCTCGACGCGCAGGCGACCGAGGTCTTCTCGGGGATGCGGGTGGTGCGCGGCTTCGGGCGCGGTCGAAGCGAGACCGCCCGCTTCACCCGCGGCGGGCACCTCATGGCGCGGCAGGAGCTGCGCACGTGGTGGTGGTCGCGGGGGATCGAGGTGGCGTGGGAGCTGATCATCCCCGCGGCGAGCGCGGCGCTGCTCTTCTACGGCGGCCTGCAGGTCCTCGACGGGAGGATCACCACGGGCGAGCTCGTGATGTTCCTCACCTACCTCGTCATGCTGCTCGGTCCGATCGAGGCGCTCGCCTCGAGCGCGACCGGCTTCCAGACCCAGCTCGCGGCGCTTGATCGGGTGCTCGACCTGCTCGAGGAGCCGGAGGAGCTGCCGGATCGTCCCGGCGCCATCGCGCTCGCGCCGCGCGACGTCCGCGGGCGGATCGAGTTCCGCGGGGTCTCCTTCCGCTACCCGCGGCAGGAGGAGGAGGTCCTCAAGGACGTCTCGTTCGTCGTGGAACCGGGGATGATGGTCGCCCTCGTCGGCGCCTCGGGCGCCGGAAAGACCACGCTCTCGAACCTCGTCGCCCGCTTCTTCGACCCGACGAAGGGCGCGATCCTCCTCGACGGGCGGGACCTCCGCGACATCCAGCTCGCGAGCCATCGGCGGCTCCTCGGGATCGTCGAGCAGGAGGTCCTCCTCTTCGACGACTCCGTCGCCGCCAACATCGCCTACGGGCGCCGCGACGCGGATCCCGCGGCGATCCGCCACGCCGCCGAGGTCGCCAACGCCGCGGAGTTCATCGAGAAGCTTCCCGACGGCTACGCCACGCTCGTCGGCGAGCGGGGCGTGCGGCTCTCGGGCGGGCAGCGGCAGCGGATCGCGATCGCCCGGGCGCTCCTCGCCGACCCGCGGATCCTGATCCTCGACGAGGCGACGAGCGCCCTCGACACCGAGAGCGAGCGGAGGATCCAGGAGGGACTCGCGCGGCTCCTCCGCGACCGCACGAGCTTCGTCATCGCCCACCGCCTCAGCACCATCGCCCACGCCGAGCTCATCGTCGTCCTGAAGGACGGGCGGATCATCGAGACCGGCAGCCACGAGTCGCTGATGGCGTCGAGTGGCGCCTACCGCGAGATGGTGCTCCGGCAGACCTCGCCGCCGGAGCGGGAGCGCCGGAAGGACCGCGCCGAGGCGGTCGCCGCCGACTCCCCGCCGCGGTGAGGTTCAGCCGCCGATCCCCGCCGGCAGCGGGACCTCGAGCACGCGGCGCTCGGCGACCACGAAGACGCGGTCGCCCGGCTGCGGATCGACCCTGACGCCACGCGCGAAGGCCGTGAACGCCGGGAGGACGAGGGTCCGAGCGGCGAGATGGAAGCACGCAAGCAGCAGGCGCCGGCTTCCGCCGCCGAGCGCCGCCATCGGATGGAGGTGCCCGGCGATCGTCGGGCGGTGCGCCGCCGCGTGGGCGGGGTCGTGGCGGAGCTCGAGCGACTCCCCGATCGAGAGCATCGATCCGACGCCCTCGATCGCCCACTCGTCGAGGATCCTCGCCGCGGCGCGGTCATGGTTGCCGCCGACGAGCCGCATGGGGAGGTCGCGTAAGCGGCGCCACGCGGCGACCCGCCCGCGGGAGTCCTCGTCGGGACCGCCCGCGGCATGCAGCAGGTCGCCGAGGATCACGACCTCGCGGGCGCTCGTGCGGTCGATCGCCTGCTCGAGCCGCGCGAGCGACTCCTCGAGGATCCCCTCCGGGATGGGGATCCCCTGCCGCCGGTAGGCGGCGCTCTTGTCGACGTGGAGGTCCGCGACGAGGAGCGTCCGGGTGGACTCGACGAGCGCCGCCCGCTCCGGGAGGAGACGGATCGACTCGCCGCCGAGCTCAAGGACGCGGTCCATCGCCCCGATTGTGCGGGATTCGAGGCGGGGAGACCAGAGGGCGCAATGCGGGTGGAAGAGGCGCGTGGAGGCAGGTGTCTCGCTTCGCCCGGCGGACCGTCGCGGAGTGGACCCGGTGGACCCGGTGGACGTGAAGCCGCATCAGGCATGCGCGGCGCACGCAATCCGTTGGAGTTGGTCCCCTCCGCCGCCTCGCTCCGCGAGGCGGCACCTCCCCACGGCGGAGCCGTGGGGAGGAGTTCCAAAGCGCTCCACGTCGAGATCACGCAATCAGGAACTCAAGAACTCAAGAACTCAAGAACTCAAGAACTCAGGAACTCAGGAACTCAGGAACTCAGGAACTCAGGAACTCAAGAACTCAAGAACTCAAGAACTCAAGAACTCCGGAACTCCGGAACTCCGGAACTCCGGAACTCCGGAACTCCGGAACTCCTCCCCGGCGGAGCGCAGCGACGCGGGGGAGGTGCCGAGCGAACGAAGTTCGCGAGGCGGAGGGGAGGTCCGATGAACGGGTTGCCCGCCTCGCGCAAGCACACTCAACCCCTTGGATCCGGTCGCCTCCCCCGCCTCGCCCGCCCCTCGATCCGCGCCGGGACGACCGCCGGCGGCTCGCCGCCCGCGGCGTGCCGCGCCTGCCCGAGGAGCGACCGCGCCGCCGCCGCGCGGGGCGCGAGGCGAAGGCAGGTCTCGAGCGCCTCGACCGCCCCCGCCGCATCGCCGCAGGCGAGCCGCGCCCGCCCGAGGACGAGGTGGACCCGCGGATCGCGGAACTCGAGGCTCGCCGCGCGCAGGGCAAGATCCACCGCCTCCTCCGGATCGCCCCGCAGGAGCCGCACCTCCGCGAGCCGACCGAGCGCCGCATCATCCTGCGGATCGACCACGATCGCCTGTCGCAGCGCCTGCTCGGCGAGCTCGTGACGCGAGAGGAGGACCGCGACCTCGCCGATCCGCCGATGAAGCCCCGGCGTCCGCGGATGCGCGACCGCGAGCGCCTCGAGCCGCGCGAGCGCCGCCTCGGCGTCTCCCGCGGAGGTCTCGACGCCCGCGAGCATCATGCCGACGCGGATCGGGTCGTGCCCCCGCGCGGCAAGCGCCACGAGGATCGAACGGGCGAGGTCGAGCTCCCCCATCGCCATCGCGCAACTTGCCCGCAGCAGCCTCGCGTTCGGCTCCTCGCGGAGCGATGGATCGAGCTCGTCGAGGATCGCCGCGGCCCGCGCCGGGCTTCCTGCGTCGGCGATCGAGCACGCGAGGTTGAACCGGTTCGCAGCGGCGGTGTCGCGGGCGTTCGCCTCCGACTCCGCGCTCGGCGGCGCGATGTAGCCAAGCTCGACGAGCTGCGCGATCGCGGCGCGGCTCTCCGCGGGATCGATCCGCAGGTCCTCCGGATGGCGACCGCACTCGCCCTCGACCGCCTCCCACGAGTCGATCCGCGGCGGCTCGGCGGCTCCGTCGAGCACCTCCGCGAGGACCCGCCCCGGCATGTCCCGCGCCGCGGGAAGACCAAGCAGCGTCAGCACGGTCGGCACCACGTCGAGGATGCTCGCGCCGAACGCCCGACCGCCAGCACGGATTCCGGGTCCCACTCCCGCGAACACGCCGTAGGGGCGATGCCAATCGACGGGACCAGCCTTCCCCTCGCGCGGGTCGGGACGCCGCTCGCCGTGGTGGTAGCCGTGGTCGGAGATGAGGAGCACCGCGGCGTCCTCGCCCGCGATCCGAAGCAGCGTCTCGAGCATCATGTCGTGGAAGCGGTAGATCCCCGTCATGCAGTGCTCGTACGCCGCGAAGTCCTCCTCCGACACCTCCGCCATCCGCGGCGGATGGAACTCCATGAACTGATGGCCGAAGCGGTCGATGCCATCGAGATAGACCGCGGCGAAGTCCCAGTCATCGCCCTCAAGGAGCCTCGTCGCCATCGCGTGGACCGACGCGGTCTGCGCGAGCATCTGCGAGAGCACGCCGAGTCGGTTCGCCGGTCGCGACGCGAGCGCCGCCGCGTTGGGGACGAAGGGGACCAGCGCGTCGAGTCCGAGCTCGGACGCATGCACCCGGCACTGCGCGATCTCCTCGGCGCGGGAGGCAGGATGGACGACGCCCGAGGCGAAGGGCGCCCCCGGGCGATCCTGCGCCGGTGCGAACTCGAGCTGGTTCGAGACCATCGTGCCGGCGATCGGCTCCGCGGGATGGGAGGCGTACCAGCCGACCACGTGCGAGCGGAGCCCCGACTGGGTCAGGATGTTCCAGATCGCCTTGGTGCGTCGGCTCGTGCTCGCGCTCGGACGGATTCCGGAGCCATCGGGCGAGGGCTCGGTGAAGCCGAGGATCCCGTGATGCTCCGCTCGCCGCCCGGTGGCGATGGTGTTCCAGAGGATCGGCGAGAGCATCGGCTGCGTCGTCGCCAGGTTGCCTCGCGCCCCTCGGGCGAGAAGCGACGCGAGGGTCGGCATCAGCCCCTGCGAGACGAGCGGATCGATCATCTGCCAGTCCGCGGCGTCCCAGCCGAGGAGGAGCACGCGTCGGGGCAGGCGATCGGAACGGACGCGGGCGATCCGCATGAGGGGTGCATCGGACCGAGGAGGGCCGCGGTCATGAAACACCGTGCGGGCGGGCGCGGATCTCCCCGCGCGGCGGCGGAGTCACCGTGATCGGTTCCTGATCAGGCCTTCCGCTGGCGACCCCGCAGCAGCCCGAGACCCGCCGCGCCGGCGGCAAGGAGCCCGAGGGTCGGCGGCGCGGGGATCACGCCCGCCGTGATGCCCGTCCCGCTGACGTTCTCGTACGCCCAGTCGTGGACCACGAAGGTCCCCGCGGCGTTGTTCACCGAGACGCGCACCCACGAGTAGTAGAGGTTCGCGCCGGTCGCGAAGGAGAGCCCGAGGTACTTGTTGCTCGCCGTGTTGAACTGGGCGTTCGGGTTTACCGGACCGTACGCCATCGAGCCGAAGAACGACGGACCGACCGACGCGGAGTCGATCACGAAGCCGCTCGACAGCGCCGAGGCGTACGCGAAGCCGCTCGGTCCGGCAAAGAAGCTCACCAGATTGCCGGGGAAGAAGTTCACCGTGGCGCCCTGGTAGGTTCCTCCGAAGAACACGTAGTTCTTGAGGGTGAGGTCGCCGAAGCCATCGAGGTCGATGTCGAGGTTGAGCGCCGAGAGCTGCGCGATGCTGATGTCCTGCACGCCCGAGTAGATCACCTCGGCGTCGGCGGACTGGACCGCGACCGCCGCGGCGACCGCGGCGAGCGAGTAGGCAGAGGACAGCGCCGTGCGGGATTCGTTCTGGCTCATCGATTCTCCGATCGTCGGAATGTTCAAGGAAACTCGGACCGGGGCGGTCGAGCGGGAACGAGAGCACTACCCCGGGATTTGGCTGAGGCAAGTGCCGGGACCCCAACTTGCCCAACTTTCTCGTGGAAGCCCCGACACTTCCGTTCGGACCGCGTTCCGAGACAGGACGGTCGACCCGGGCGGGTGAACGCCGGCGAGCCCCGACCCAACGCCCGACTCAGCGCCTTCCCCCTCGCCGCGCCCGCCCCTCGATCCGCGCCGCGACGACCGCCGGCGGCTCGACGACCGCGTCGTCGGACGCGACGCCGAGCGCCGCGAGCTGCTCGAGCACCGACTCGGTCGAGAGCGTCGTGCCGAGGCGGTCGGCGATCAGCGGCACCGCGAGCGGTCCCGGCGCCGAGAGCGTCACCAGCTCGATCGGTCCCGCCGCGAGTCGCGCGAGGGTGCCGGCGAGGCGGTCGCCCTCGAACTGCCGCTCGAGCACCTCGCGGCGGCTCTGGGCGAGCAGGAGGTTCTCCGGGTCGAACTGCGAGAAGACCTCGAAGAGGAGCGACGCCCCCGCCTGCACCTGCCGCGCCGAGGAGTCGCCGCCGAGGGTCCGCTGCGGGACGAGCCCGGCGATCCGCGCGATGTCGCGGAACTGGCGCCGGCTCAGCTCGCCGAGATTCACCGCCTCGACGAGATCCTCCGCGAGGTTCGCCCCGTCGAAGAGCGAGGGCTCGATCATCGACTCGAAGGGATAGGGCTCCACGCTCCACCACTCGACGCCGTAGTCGTTGAAGGAGATCGCGAAGCTCCCCCGCCGCCGCCGACCAAGGCGGAGCGCGACGACCACCGCGAGCCCCTCGTGGACGAGCCGCCCCTCGAAGGGATAGAGGAACCAGTGGCTCCCGCCCTCCCGCGAGGCGCCGTGGAGGACCTCCGCGAGCACCGAGTCCGCGGCGGGGATCCGCGATCGCGCCGCCTGCGCCTTGAGGATCACGCTCGCCGCAGGCAGCTCGGGCGCGTCGATCGACCGGCCGCGCCGCGCGTCGTCGAGCAGCCGCCGCACCGATGCCGCGAGCGCCGTCGAGAGCGGGAAGCGCGAGCCCGACCAGTGGGGCGTGGCGTTCGTCGCCCGCCGCGCCGGTCGCACCGTCGCCACCTGCTCGCGGATCCGCACGAGCTCGAGATGGCGACCGGCGAAGAGGAAGTCGTCGCCCGGGCGCATCCTCCCGATGAACCGCTCCTCGATGCTCCCGAGGCGGGCGCCTCCCGCGAGCCTCACCGAGAGCGTCGCGTCGGCGGTGATCGTTCCGATGTTCAGCCGGTGAAGCGCCGCGATGCGGCGGTCCCTCACGAGGAAGCGACCCGACTCCTCGACGAGCCGGTGATGCCGGGGATACGCCCGCAGCGTCGCGCCGCCCCGGCAGGCAAGATCGAGCCCCCAGTCGAACTCGCGGCGCTCGAGGTCGCGGAAGCACCACGCGGCGCGGACCTCGCCGAAGAGCTCGTCCGACTCGAAGCCGCCGCCGAGCCCGATCGTCACGAGGTGCTGGATGAGGCAGTCAAGCGGCGCCCGCACCATCGGGCGGACCTCGATCTCGCGGCGATCGATCGCCTCGCGGGCGGCGGCGATCTCGACGAGCTCCATGGCGTGGGTCGGCACGCAGAGGACGCGGCAGCGGGCGCCGGGTCGGTGCGCCGAGCGACCCGCCCGCTGCACGAGCCGGGCGATGCCCTTCGGCGAGCCGATCTGGACGACCCGCTCGACCGGCGAGAAGTCGACGCCGAGGTCGAGGCTCGAGGTGCAGACGACGAGGGTGATCGAGCCCGCCTTCACCCCCGCCTCGATCCGCTCGCGGATCCCGAGCTCGATCGAGCCGTGATGGAGCGCCAGCCGCTCCGCCCACTCCGGTCGCGCCTTCAGGATCTCCGCGAACCACCGCTCCGCCTGCGAGCGGGTGTTCGTGAAGAGGAGCGTCGGGATCGAGGGATCGAGCCACCGAAGGAGCGGCTCGAGCATGGTCATCCCGAGGTGCCCCGCCCACGGAAAGCGCCGTGGATCGGGCGGGAGCAGGCTCTCCACCTCGATCGGGCGCGGAAGATCGTCGCGGACGACGACCGCGCGAGCCCCGACGCCGACCGCCGCCTGCGCCGCCTCCTCGACGTTCGAGATCGTCGCGGAGAGCGCCCACGTGCGGAGCCCGGGCGCGAGGCGGCGGAGCCTCGCGAGGGCAAGCTCGACCTGCACCCCCCGCTTCGAGGCGAGGAGCTCGTGCCACTCGTCGACGATGACCGCGCGGAGCGTCGCGAAGCGGCTGCGAGCCTCGGGCGAGGCGAGGAGGAGCGAGAGCGACTCCGGGGTCGTGACGAGCACCTCCGGCAGGCGGGCGCGCTGGCGGCTCCGCTCCGCGGCGAGCGTGTCGCCGGTTCGGCTTCCGACCGAGAGCCCAGGCGCAAGCGCCTCGACCGCGAGCCGGAGCGACTTCTCGACGTCCCGGCTCACCGCCCGCAGCGGCGTGACGTAGAGGACCGCGAGACCCGGCCGCGGCTGCCCTCGCGCGTCAAGCAGCGCCCCGAGGAACGCGGCATAGGTCTTCCCCGCGCCGGTCGGCACGTGGACGAGCCCGCTCTCGCCCTGCGTGAACGCCCGCCAGGTCCGCTCCTGGAACGCATGCGGCGTCCAGCCGCGCGTCGCGAACCACGCCCCGAGCGCCGCGACCACCGCGTCGGCGTCCGAGGTGGCTTGATGCCACGGCGCCTCGATCTCGGCGATCGCCTCAGGCATCGGAGCGTTGGATGGCGTGCGGGGCATGGAGTCGGCGGCGGCGGGAGAAGGAAGCCGATCCTACGACCCGGCCGCGGCGGACCGTCGCGTGATCCGCCTGCGGCGCCGACGCCCCCGCGCCGAGGCGACCACTGACATGAGGTCGTCAGTGGGGACGGACCGCGCGCCGCGTCAGGACCCCGTGCGACCGCGCCAGCTCCGCGTGCCCGCGAGATGAAGCCAGAGGCTCCACCACTGCACCGCGATCGACGCGAGGACCCCGCCGGGATGGATGATCACCGGCGTGATGCCCTGCGAGAAGCGCGCCGCGAGGAGCGTCCGCTGCACGAGATGCATGAGGACCGCGACCGCGGCGAGCCCGAGGACCCACGGCTCGCGCCACCCGGGCACCGCGACCGCCCCGAGGAGCACCACCCACGGCAGCACGTGCCCGACGAGATGGAGCAGGGTGATGAAGATGAGAAGCCCCACCGAGCCGAGACCCTCGTAGGCGTTCTTCGCGAAGCCGCGCCAGCACGCCGCGAGCCCGTGGTACATCCGGCAGGAGACGAGCGAGGTGCCGTCGAAGAGGTCGGTCGCGTGCCCGTGGCGCCGCAGCAGCCTCGGGAGCTTGATGCCGTCGTGCATCGACCCGCGGAACGCCTCGTGACCGCCGCATGCGAGCCACGCCTCGCGGCGGACGAGGAGGTACTGCCCGCATCCCGCGGACGCCGCCGGATCAAGGGTCGACCGCATCCTGCCCATCGGCAGGTAGCTGAAGAGGATGAAGGCGATCATCGGGACGAAGAGACGCTCGCCGAGCGTGCCGGTCTCCTGCCGCGGGAAGGTCGAGAGGAGCGAGACGCCCCGCGACTCGGCGAGCGCGACCGCCGGGGCGAAGGAGTCCGGCGCGAACCGCACGTCGGCGTCGGTGAAGAGCAGCCACTCGCTCGCCGCGGCGCGACCGATCCGGTCGCAGGCGTGCTGCTTGCCGTTCCACCCCGCGGGCAGCGGATGGGTCCCGACGCGCCTGACCCGAGGATCCCGCGCCACGAGCTCCGCGAGGATCTCCGTCGTGCCGTCGGTCGACTCGTCGTCGTAGACGAGGACCTCGACCGCGACCTGCTCGCCGGCCGCGGCGAGCGCGCCTTCGACGCAGGCGCGGAGGTTCGCCCGCTCGTTCCGCGCGGGGATGCAGACCGCGAGGGATCCCGGTCGCCGCGCCGTGCTCGGCGCCGGTCGATACCGCGCGAGGTTCCGCACGGTCATCGTGAGGGTGATCGCGGAGATGACCACCGCGACCGCGAGGATGACCGCAAGCGGCGAGGAGATCCACGGCAGCGCCTCCGCCGAGGCGGCTCCCGCCGCGAGGTTGGCGCCCGGAACTTCGACGTCGCCGTCGCCATGAACACTCATGGCGAGCCTCCGCGGTCTCGTCCTTCGCGGTCGATCGCGCCCGCGCGACCCCACAGGCGGAGCCACCAGTCGTAGACCGGATGGATGGAGGTCTCGCCGCCGACGAGCACCTCGAACGCCGCGGGATCCCGCGCGATCACCTGCGACGCGAGCGCCGCGGCGTTCTCCTGCATCGCGCCCTGCATCGCGCGATGCCAGTCGGCGGTCGAGGGCAGGCGCCCCTCGGCGGTCGGGCGGCAGCGGGTCGCCCGCAGGAAGACCTCCGGGCGCTGGTCGAGCCAGAAGGCGTACTCGACCGCCACCGCGACGACCTCGACCTCCTCGAGCGACGCCGCCATCGCCGCGGCCCCGGGACGCAGGCGGATCGGCGTCCGCACGTCGGTGAGCGTCCCTTGCGGCGTGAGGAGGAGCACCTCGCCCCCTTGCGTCATCCGCGGGCGCAGGTAGTCGCGCATCGCCTCGAGGCTCGCGGGGTCGTCTGGATCGATGCCGAACATGCCGACCGCGCGGAAGAAGCGGAAGCGCTCGAGCTCGCGGCGGTGCATCGGTCCCGCGGCGCCGCGGGATCCGAAGAACCGGTCCCAGATCCAGATCGCGAGGATCGGATCCCACCAGCTCGCGTGACTGAGCAAGAGGATCGTCGGGCGACTGCTGCGGTCGATCGGCGCGATCACCTCGGCGGATCCGCGGGCGAGCCGCACCGCGTGGAATCTCCGGCGGAGGAGCCGCCGCGCGTACCAGCGGATGCCCGCGGCGATCCGCGGGCTCGGTCGCCCGGGAAGCAGGAGGTCCTCCGCCATGGACCGGCTCGATGACTCGTCGCCTCCCCGCACCATCGCCTCCATCGCCGGTCAGACCCCCACCGCCGGCGCCGCCTCGCGGCGGAGTCCCGCGGCGAGACCGAAGTCCTCCCCCGCCGCCCACGCCGCCGTCACGCCGCTCATCATCACCATCGGCGTGCCGGGACCAGGGTTCGCGCTCCCGCCGGCGAGGTAGAGGTTCCGGTAGACGCGGCTTCGGTTCCTCGGCTTGAAGCCGCCATGCAGGCGACCATGCGAGGCGAGCCCGTAGATCGCGCCACCCTCGGCGTTGTACATCCGCTCGATCCCGGCGGGCGAGAGCGTGCGCTCGACGCGGATGTGATCGACGAGGTCCGGCATGCCGTTCCGCCGGAGCTTCTCGATGATCACCGGTCGGTACTGCTCGAGCAGGCCGCCCGGACCATCCCACCGCTGCCCCGGACGGATGTACGCGGTGTGCACGAGGATGTAGAGCGCCTCGCCGCCCGCGGGCGCCTGGTCCGGATCGGTGCGGCTCGGCACGCAGAGGTAGAGCGTCGGATCCTGCGCCGGGACGCCGCGGCGGTAGAGGTCGTCGAACTCCCGCCGCGAGTCGCTCGAGAAGAGGAAGTTGTGGTGGGCGAGGTGCTCGTACTGCCGGTCGAGCCCGAGGTAGAGGACCACCCCGCTGCAGGCAGGCTCGTACCGCGCGGCGATCTTCCGCTGCTCGGCGAGGTCCCGCCCGCCGCCGAGGAGATCGCGGTAGGTCCGCTGCACGTCGCAGTTGCTCACGACGAGGTCCGCCTCGATCGTCGAGCCGTCCTCGAGCTCGACGCCGCGCACGCGGTCGCCCTCCGCGAGGATCCGCCGGACGCCGACGCCGGTGCGGACGGAGGCGGACTCCTCCGCGAGGATCCGCGCGAGCGACCGCGCGACCTCGCGGGTGCCGCCCATCGAGTACCAGCAGCCCTGATCGACCTGCGCCGCGGCGATGAGGGAGAGGATCGCCGGGGCGAGGAAGGGGCTCGAGCCGACGTACTGCAGGAAGTGCTCGGAGAGCTGCGCGAGATGCGGCTCCGCGAGGTGCCGGTGCAGGGTCGTCGCCATCGTGCTGTGGATCCGCATCGCGAGGACGTCGCGGAGGAGCCCCGCCTCCCGCGGCGGCGGCTTCCGCATGAGGTCGCCGATCCCGCCGAGGTCCTTGTAGAAGAACACCTTCTCGCTGAGCCCGAGCATCCGGCGGCTGTAGGCGATGAAGGATCGCCACCCATCGCCCGCGCCCCGACCGGGGAACTGCCGGTCCATCGCCTTCGCCATCGTCTCGACGTCCTCGCGGAGGTCGATGACGGTGCCGTCCTCGTAGAGGCAGCGCCACTGCGGGTCGAGCCTCACGAGCGTCAGATAGTCGCTCGGGCGGCGACCGGACCGCTCGATGATCCCCCGCACGACCGCGGGGATCGTGAGGATGGTCGGTCCCATGTCGAAGCGGTAGCCGCCCTCCTCGAGGACGTTCATCTTGCCGCCGAGGTGGCGGTTCTTCTCGACGAGCGTCACCGCGCAGCCGAGCGTGCGGAGCTCGACCGCCGCGGCGAGTCCCGCGAGACCTCCGCCGATCACCACCGCGCGGGGGGTCGTGCTCCTCGCCATCGTGCTCCTCTTCGTCATGGTCGCGTCGCGCATGCGTCCTCCCTGCTCCGTGCCGCGGAGGGCGCCGCCTCCGCCGTGGATGGATGCTTCGGCGTCGCCTCGTCGAGGGCGGGCGGTCGCGCGGCGCCCCGCCCCCATGCCGCGAGCCGTGCGAGCATCGCGGTCGTCCGCGCGTCGGGTGCTCGGGGCGGCACCCGCCACCGGGTCGAGGTGGTCGAGACCGTCGCCGCCCGCGTCATCGCGAGCAGTCCCGCGCGACCGCGGGAGAGTCCCCAGCCGCTGCGGCGCTCGCCGCCGATCGAGACCGCCGGGTGCGCCGTCGGCAGGATCACGTCGTTGATCGTGACGACCGAGGCGCGAAGCCTCGGGAAGAACGCGTCCACGCGGCGGGGTCGCGCGGTGAAGACGCTCGTCGCGAGGTGCTGGTCGCACGCCTCGTGCACCGCGAGGGCGTCCTCGACGCCATCGACCGGAAGGACCGCGACCGCCGGACCGAAGTGATCGCCCGCGACGAGGTCGGAGCCGCGGTCGGGATCGATCACCGCGACCGGTCGCATCGCCCGTCCGATCGCGGGCTCGTAAGTGCCGCTCAGGCTGCGCCCGCCGGAGGCGATCGCCGCCGCGGCGACCCGGGAGGTCCGCGCCGCCGCCGCCTCGTCGATCAGCAGGCGCGGTCTCGCCGCCGCGGCGAGGGGCGCGAGGGCGCCGAGGAAGCCGCGCCAGGCAAGGCGATCGACGAGGATCCGCCGCGGCGCCATGCAGGTCTGACCGGCGTTCATCTCGACGCACTGCCACAGGACCCGCGCCGCGAGGACGGGGTCGGCGTCGTCGAGGACGAACGCGGAGTCGCGACCGGAGAGCTCGAGGGTGGTCGGGGTGAGCGACCGCGCCGCGACGGCGGCGATCTCGCGACCGACCTCGGTCGATCCGGTGAAGACGACGTGGTCGAACCGCTCGGTCTCGAGCAGGATCCGCCCCGCCTCGCGGGTCGGGCGGACCCAGGAGAGCTGACCATCCGGAAGCCCCGCGGCGACCGCGAGCTCGAGGAAGCGCTCCTGCGTGCGGGGCGACCGCTCGGAGGGCTTCACCACCACGCGGTTCCCCGCCGCGACCGCCTGCAGGAGCTGGATGCCGAGGAGCTGGATCGGGTAGTTCCAGGTCGCGATGATCGCGACGCGTCCGAGCGGCGCCCGCGCGACCCAGTGCCGCTGCCCGAGCAGCCACCACGGACGCCCCGTGACGACCTCGGTCCGAAGGAGCCCCGCGAGGTTCGCCCTCGCCCAGCGGAACGCCGCGCGAAGCGGCAGGATCTCCGCCGCGATCGCCTCGTGGCGCGGCTTCGAGATCTCCTCGACGCAGAGCCCGACCAGCGTCTCCGCGTCCGCCGCGACGAGCCGATCGAGGCGGTCGAGCCACCTCAGTCGCGCCGACAGCGGGAAGGGATCGCTCGACATCGTCGAAGGGTTCGGCGCAGGGTCAGGTCGGACGCGGTCGGAAGGATCGGATGATCGTTCGATTCGGGCGATCCGCCGCCCGCCGAGCACCTCGCCCGCCTTCCCTCGCGAGTATAAACCCGCGTCGACGCGTCGTTTCGCGGCGACACCGACCGGGTTTCGGGAGGTCCCGTCGAATCCTCGGCGGCTCCATGGATCGAAGGAACGACGCATGATCGCCACGCCCGCACGCGACGGTTCGAGACGAGGTCCCGAGCGCTCCGCCCCGCGGGTCGCCGTCGTCGGGGCAGGTCCCGGCGGTCTCGCCACCGCGATGCTCCTCGCCGCGCAGGGCGCCGACGTCGAGGTGCTCGAGCGCCAGGCGGTCGTGGGCGGCCGGACGCGGCGGCTCGAGGAGGGTCCCTACCGCTTCGACTGCGGTCCGACCTTCTTCATGATGCCCTACGTCCTCGAGGAGATCTTCGCGGCGACGGGGGCGTCGCTCGCGGACTCCGTCGAGCTCCGCCGGCTCGATCCGATGTATCGGCTGATCCTCGGTCGACCCGGGGACGCGCCGATCGTCCTCGACGCGACGAGCGACCTCGAGCGGATGCAGCAGCGGCTCGCCGCGATCGATCCCCGCGACGCGGTCGGCTTCGCCAGGTTCATCGAGGACAACCGGCGCAAGCTGGAGGCGATGACGCCGATCCTCCGGCGCCCGATGCGGTCGTGGCTCGACCTGGTGTCCTTCGACGCGATCCGCGCCGCGCCCACGATCCGCCCGGGCGAGAGCCTGTGGACGCTGCTCGGTCGCTACTTCCGCCATCCGCAGGTGCGGCTCGCGATGAGCTTCCAGAGCAAGTACCTCGGGATGAGTCCCTTCGAGTGCCCGAGCCTCTTCTCGATCCTTCCCTTCATCGAGTACGAGTACGGCATCTGGCATCCGATCGGCGGATGCAACGCCCTCGTGCGGGCGATGGCGGCGCGGCTCGAGGCGCTCGGCGGCGCCGTGCGGACGAGCGCGACCGTCGAGCGGGTCACCTTCGAGGGTCGCGCCGTGCGGGGCGTGGTGGTGGACGGCGAGGAGCGCCGCTACGACCACGTGATCCTCAACGCCGACGCGGCGTGGGCGCTCAAGAACCTCGTGCCGGAGACCCATCGCCCGGGCTGGTCGGACCGGGCGATCGACTCGAAGAAGTACTCCTGCAGCACGTTCATGCTCTACCTCGGGATCGACGGCGAGGTGGACCTCCCCCACCACGTGATCCGGACCTCCGACGAGTACGAGACGAACCTCGCGGACATCGCGGTGCACGGAAGGCTGAGCGAGAAGCCCTCCTTCTACGTCTGCAACCCCTCGCGGCTCGACCCGACGCTTGCCCCGCGCGGTCACTCGAGCCTCTACGTGCTCGTCCCGGTCCCCAACCTCGGCGGATCGATCGACTGGGCGAAGGAGACGCCGGCGTTCCGCGAGAGGACCCTCGACCTCGTCGCGGGACTCACCGGGATCGGCGACCTCCGCTCGCGGATCCGCGCGATCCGCACGGTGACGCCCGAGACGTGGCGCGGCGAGGGAATCCACCTCGGCGCGACCTTCAACATGGCGCACTCGCTGCCGCAGATGCTCTATCGCCGCCCGCCGCACCGGATGAAGGGCGTCGACGGGCTCTGGCTCGTCGGCGGCGGCACGCATCCCGGCTCCGGGCTCCCGGTGATCTTCCTCTCCTCGCAGATCACGGCGAGGCTCCTCTGCGAGGAGGCAGGTCTCGGCGATCCGACGGCGCCGAGGCCGTCGTCGATCTCGTCGCGACGCGAGGGATCCTCGCTCGCCGCGGTCAGGTAGCCGCCGGCGAAGCACCCTCCGCTCGACCGAGGAATGCCGCCCGGGGGGGAACGCCGCGGCACCACTGGACCCACGCGTGCCGGATCGCCGCCTCGAAGCGAGTCGCGAAATCGGTCGCGTCGCACAAGCGGCTCGACCGCATGCGTTGCCGGAGATCCTCGTGAAGAGATCGTCTCCTCGCGGCGTCGCGGGCGAGCTCGCGGGCGGTCTCGACGAAGGAGGCATCGTCCTCGCAGGCAAGCTCTGGAAGTCCCGCCGCGCGGAGCAGGGTCTTGCCGACCCGCGCTCGATGGCATTGCCCGACCCGACTGACGACCGGCACGCCGTTCCACAGCGCCTCGCACGTGGTGGTCGTCCCGTGGTAGGGAAAGGTATCGAGCGCGACGTCGATCTTCCCGTAGAAGCCGTGGTGCGCCGCGACGCCGTGCGCGAAGCCTCGCAGCTCGATCCTCGACGGCGCGACGCCAAACCGATCCAGCCGATCGAGCATCGCCGCGCGAAACACCGGATCCTCGAACTGCCGCGACTTCAGGAGGAGCCTCGACTCCGGCACCGCGCGAAGGACCGCTGACCAGAGCACCAGGCAGGGATCGCTCAGCTTGGCGGTGTTGTTGAAGCTCCCAAAGACCAGAGGACGATCCGGACGCCGCGGAACATCGATCGCCGCGTGCTCCGCGTCGAAGCAGAGGAACGGTGCTCCCATGCGAAGGAGCGCCTCCGTCGCCGCGTGATCCGACCCCTCGGGATCGGTGACTTCGTCGACGAGGCGCCACCCCATCTCCGGCAGCCCGGTGGTGTTCGGATATCCCAGCCACGTGATCTGCACCGGCGCCGGCTGACCGCGGAAGACTCCGAGGCGGTTCTCGCCGGTATGTCCGCTCAGGTCGATCAAGACGTCGATCTGGTCGGAGCGGATCATCTCCGACACGACCTCGTCGGGACGTCCTGGGACGTCCCGCCACTCGGCGAACCTCCCCCTCATCGCGTCGGTCACGGCGTCCCCCGCGACGGTGTTCGAGTAGGCGACGGACGACAAGGTTCGGCGATCGAGCGACCGTAGCAGCGGTCCGAGGAACCATGCGACGGAGTGCCCCTTCAGGTCTCCGGAGACCCACCCCACCCGCAGCGGTCGGTTCTCGTCGGGATGGACCTCCGGAGGTCTCTTCCCCGTCGCGGCGCCCACCCGCGGCGCGACGCGAGCATGCGTCTTGGTCACCATCGGCTCGTCGATTGCCCCGGGGTACTGGAGCGACAGGAGGTAGTTCGATACCTGCGACGCCGACGGGTCAGGCGATGCCTCGAGGAAGGCGCCATCCTCCAGCGCGTCGGCATGCCGCCCCAGCTCTGACCGGAGCACCATTCGCGCCACCCGCAGCGCGACGTCTGAATCGTCCCGCGACAGCGCCGCGTCGATCACCTCGAGCGCCCGCGTCACGAGCCCGCGACGGTGGAGCGCCGAGTACAGTTCGAGCGACGCGGGACCTGACCTGCCGCTCGCCTCCCATGCCCGCGCGAAGACGGCGATCGCCGCCTCGGCGTCTCCCTGCGCGAGCAGGACGCGACCGTGCTCGATCTGCAGGGAGAACGAGTCACGATCCAAGGCGACCGCGCGACCGACGATCGCGAGTGCCTCGGAGAGCCTCCCGGACTGCCGAAGCGCCGTGGCAAGCATCCCCAGCACCTCCGCGTCATCGGGATGTCCATCGACCCATCCACGAAGCCGCTCCGACGCCTCGGGCAGTCGACCGAGGACGATCTCCGCCATGGCGGTGATCCGCGTGCGGTCTCGCGGCGGGACCGCGGACGCGCCGGACCGATCGAGAAAGGAGATCGCCTCCATCGCCTCCGACGCCTCCCCGGTCGAGGCAAGCGCGGTGGCGAGGTTGACGACGGTCACCGAGGACTCCGGAAGCACCCGGAACGCACGGCGAGCCGCCTGGAGCGCCCGACGGGGTTGCCCCTGCAAGGCACGGAGGCGGGCGAGGAGCGAGAGCGCCGTCAGGTCGTCGGGGTCCGCGGCGAGCAGTCGGTCGAGATCCTCGGACGCGACGTCGAGCCGACCGAGCCTCAGCGCGAGGGCGGCGCGATGGCGGCGGAGCGACCACGCCTCAGCGGCGCCCTCGAGGGCACGATCGAGCACCGACCACGCCCCAGGCAGGTCCCCCTGCTCGACGAGCATCGACCCGAGCCGCTCGCCGACCTCCGCCGATCCAGGATCCCGTTCGTAGGCCGCCCGGTAGTCCGCCAGGGCACCGATCGGATCGCCGTTCGCCTCGCGCAGGATCCCCCGCTGCAGCCAGGCGGTCGGAGCGCTTGCGTCGAGCTCGAGGCATCGGTCGAGGCATCGCCTCGCCTCGTCCGCCCTGCCGGCATCCCGAAGCGCTCCGCCGAGGAGCTCGAGCACGATGGGATCCTCCCCCTCGAGATCGACGAGGCGTCGATAGAGATCGATCGACTCCGCGAGGCGTCCCTCCTCGTGCAGGCGGACGGCGTGCTCGAAGAGGTCCTCGTCAGGGGCCGGGAGCGGATCGTCCAACTCGTGACCTCGCGGGCGGCGAAGTGCGATGGTACCGCCCGCGCCACCTCAGCTTCTGCTTCAATGCCCGCGGAGCCACCATGACGACCCCCCGCGAATCCGATCGTCCACCGTCCGCCCCGCTGACCTACGCCAGCTACCTGAAGGTCCCCGAGCTCCTCGCGCTCCAGCAGCCCCGCTCGCCGGGACCGGAGCACGACGAGATGCTCTTCATCGTGATCCACCAGGTCTACGAGCTCTGGTTCAAGCAGATGCTCTGGGAGGGCGACCATCTCTCGGCGCGGCTCGCCGCGGGCGAGCGGCCGACCGCGCAGGCGACGCTGCGGCGGATGCTGACGATCCTCAAGACCCTCGTCGCGCAGATCGACGTCCTCGAGACGATGACGCCGGTCTCCTTCCTCTCCTTCCGGGCGAGGCTCGAGTCGGCGAGCGGGTTCCAGTCCGCGCAGTTCCGCGAGTTCGAGTTCCTCCTCGGCAACAAGCGACCGGGCGTGATCGAGCGCTACGACGGATCGATCGAGGAGCGGACGCGGCTCGAGCGCCGCATGGCGGCGCCCTCGCTGTGGGACGCGTTCCTGCGCTTCCTCGCGGCGTCCGGGATCTCGGTCCCGCCGGCGCTTCTCGCCCGCGACGTCCGCGAGGCGCCGCAGCCCTCGGAGCCGCTGCAGGAGGCGCTCCTTGCGCTCTACCACGGGGAGCCCGACCTCCGCGTGGTCTGCGAGCTGATGGTCGACCTCGACGAGGGCGTGCAGGAGTGGCGCTACCGCCACGTGAAGATGGTGGAACGGACCATCGGCATGCGGGGCGGCACCGGCGGCTCCGCCGGCGTCGGCTACCTCGTCAACACGCTCTTCCGCCCGGCATTCCCCGACCTCTGGGCGATCCGCACGCGGCTCTAGCGTCGCGGGGGCGTGCGCATCGCGCGATCCGTTGGCGGCCGCGGGGTCCGTCTCGTCCGCGCCGCGAGGTCTACGGACCCGCCCCGCCCTCGCCGCGAGCGCCGACGATCTCGATCCGCCCGGTCCGCAGGTTCCAGGTGACCTTCTCCGCCCGCGTGGGTCCGGGCGCGCTCCGCGCAAGCACCGACACCGTGCGACCCGGTCGCGCCGTGAGCGTCGCGATGCCCTTCTCCGCGTCGTACTCGAACGCATCGCCCTCGACGTCGCGCTCGCGGGAGCGGACGAAGACCTTGCCGATCCCCCGCACCTCGACGAGCGTCGCCTCCGCGACCGCCGTCTCGGGCGTGATCGCGGCGCCCTCGGGGCGGTCGACGAGCACCTCCATGCGGTCGGCGGTGAGCGTCACGCTCTCGCCTGCGGCGCCGGGGGCATGGATCAGCTCGACGTCGTCGGCGAGCACCAGCCGGGAGCGGGTCGCCAACTCGCGGGTGAGGTCGAGGCGACCATCCCACGAGAACCGCGAGGTCCCGCCGCGTCCGACGCCGGTCGCGGTGCTGCCCGGCTCCGCGACGAGCAGCGTGCCCGCGCCGGGCACGCGACCCTCGCCGCTCGCGAGGTCATGCTCGAGCCGCGGACCGGCGATGCGGAAGAGGCTCGGCGGAGCATCCGCCGCGGCGCCCTCCGCCCGGCGGCGGGCCTCCAGCACCGCCTCGCCCGTCGCGTCGAGGCGGCGCGGCTCGAGGTCGCCGTTCGTCGCCGCGACCGCGCCGCCCTCGCCGCGTGCCTCGGCGAAGAAGACCTCGACTCGCTCCGCGGCGATCCGGTCGTCGGCGCCGGCGTCGCCGCGGGAGCGGGCGATCACCCCGCCTCGAAGATCGAGGCGTGCGGCGTCGCCGCCGGTCCGCTGCGCCGGCGGCGCCTCCTCGAATCGCATCGACTCGCGCCACGCGACCGCGAGGCGGAGGTCCTCGCTCGGGTCTGGACGGACCGGCGGCGCCGCGAGCCTCGTCGAGAGGTCCTCGGCATCCTCCGGCGCCCTCCATGGATCAAGGAGCGAGCCATCGACCGCCCGCAGGCGCCCGGCATGCGGCGCCTCGACGGAGCGCGACGACGCCTCGTCGCGAAGCAGGAGCGTCGTCATCCGGTCGAGGACCGCGCCATCCCGCACGATCGCGAGGTCCCCGCCGGCGAGGTCGAGCCGACCCTTCACGGCGTCGCCATCGAGCCTCTCCGCGAAGATCCAGGTGCCGTCCTCGAGCCCCACCACCACGCTGCCCTCGGCGACCGCCCGCTCGAGACCGCCGGCGTCGATCGCCCGCGGCGAGGACTCCGCCGGCGCCGCGACGAGGAGAAGCGCCTCGATCGAGTCCGCATGCACGACCTGTCGGCGGTCGAACGCCCGCGCTCCGCCCATCGCGAGGACGCGGCGCGGCTTCGTGTCGCCCTCGACCTCGACGAGCTCGACGAGCACCCGCTCCGCCTCAAGCCCACCCGGCTCGCCGATCCGCCGCGCGACGACCTCGCCCTCGGCGGCGAGCCGCTCGAGGCGATCCTCTTCGCGCGAGGCTCCGGCGGGCTCGACGAAGTCGACGACGAGACGGGTCGCGGAGAGACGAAGCTCGTCGGTCCGGACCTGCACGCCGCCGGGGACGCCGCCCTCGAAGTCCGCGCGGCGAAGCCGCTCGCCGCCCGGGGCGAGCAGGAGATCGACCTCCTCGCGCCAGTCAAGCCGCACCGGCGGCGTCTCCGCCTCGCCCGCGGGGCGAAGCTCCATCATGCCGGGGCCCGCGAGGATCGCCCGCTCCTCCGCGGATCGCCACGACGCCCCGGGTGCCTCGAGGAGGAGCGTCGGGGAGTCGACGCGGATCGGATCCGCTCCGCCGACGAGGTCGAGCCGGTCGCCGCTCGGACCGGAGATCGAGTCGATCCGGGCGCCGCGGATCCGTGCCTCGCGGCGGGCGTCCTCGATCTCGACCGGCGCGCCGTCGAGGCGGACCCAGACGTCGCGCTCGTCGAGCGGACGCGGATCGCGCGGCGCAAGCGGCTCGAGGACGAGCCCGCCCGCGAAGGTGATCGCGACCTCCTCCGCGATCGGCGACGCCGGGGTCCCCTCGACTTCCGGCTCCTGCGGCGCACTCCGGACGGTCGAGGTCAGGACGCTTGAGGCGAGAAACGCGGTCGGCGATGCGGGACTGCTCGGGGAGTGCGAGGGCGAGAGCGAGGGCGACGCGTCGACGATCGCATCGAGCCCGCCGCCCTCGAGGCTGAAGACCGCGCTGAGCCGATCGGCGCGGATCGTCGCAAGATCCTCCCCGGCGCGGCGGACGATCACCACGTCGCGCTCGATCACGAGCCGCACGAACCGCCCCGCCGGTGCCTCGTCCCCGGGGGTCGGCGGCGCGACGGCGTCAGGCGCGCCCTCCGCAGGAACCGGGGGCTCCGGCGGCGCGGGCGTCGACGCCGCCGTCGCGTCGGAGGTGCCGGCGGCGCTCGGTGCGGTCGCCTTCCGCCGAAGCACCAGCGGACGCGTCGCCCGCTCGACCTCGAGCCGCTCGAGGTCGCGACCGCTCGCGTCGAGGACGAGCAGCATGCCCTCGCCCGCGAAGTCGATCTCCTCGGACTGGATCGAGACCGCCTCGTCGCAGCGGATGCGACCCTCCGCGCCGTCGAAGTCCGCCTGGTCGGCGAGGATCGTCACCCATGGCGCGTCGCGGGCGAGGTCCACGGGGCGACCATCGACCGGTCGGTGGATCGCGATCCGCACGCGACCCTCGAGCGAGCCGGACTCGAGCGCCTTCTCGGGGATCCGCGCGGTGCCCTGATCCCCCTCGAGGGTGGTCACGCGACCATCGCGCGAGAAGAAGACCGCCCGAGGACTCGTCATCTTCACCCAGCGGTCCGGCAGTGGATCCATCCGCGACGCCGCGTACTGCTGGCTCAGGCGACCAGACTCGTCGGCGACCTGGACCCAGCCGCCCTCCGCGAGCTCGATCGCCCCGGGCGTGGTCCACGGATCCTCGCCCTCCTCGCGGCGACCCTCGCGCTCCGACTCGGTCAGCGGCGCGGGCTTGACGAGGTCGACGATCTCGCGAGAGCGAGGCTCGCGCGGCGCCTCGGTCTCCCGATCGAGGCTCCACGCGACGACGAGCACCGCGACGGCGACCGCGATCGCGCCGCCGATCGCGAGCGGGGCGCGCCAGGAGCGTCGCGGCGGCGAAGGCATGGATTGACGAAGGAGCTCGGGCGGCGGCATGCGTGGCATCCTCCCCGAAGTTCGGGTTCGCTCAACCCGAGGCGTCGTGGCGGTCGCTCCAGCGCCCCTGCCTCCGGAGGATCGCCTCGATGACCTCGCGGACCGCGCCGTGACCGCCGGGTCGCTCGGTGACCCACGCCGCCGCCTCGCGGACCTCGGAGACCGCGTCGGCGACCGCCACCGGGAGCGCGACCATGCGGAGCAGGTCGAGATCGGGGAGGTCGTCCCCGATCATCGCCACCACCGACCACTCGTGACCGAGCTGCTCGAGGACCCGCCCCACCGCCTCGACCTTGTCGGGAACCGCGGAGAGCACCCAGCGGACCCCGAGCTCGCCGAGCCGGTGCCGCGTCGCCGGACCGCCTCGACCGGAGGCGACGATCACCTCGTGCCCGCTCTGCAGCCAGCGGCGCAGCCCGTAGCCGTCCTTGATGTCGAAGCGCTTGAGCTCGCGACCGAAGGGATCGACCCAGAGCCCGCCGTCGGTGAGGACGCCGTCCACGTCGAGGACGAGCACGCGGATCGCCTCGAGCACCGCGTCGCCGCGCCGCGTGGAGGTCCCGGAGGACCTCCGCGGACGAGGCGAGGGCGATCGGGGGCTCATGCCGCGAGTGTACGCGGACGCCGCGCGGTGCCCGGCGGCGTCACGCCGTCACGCCCGCCGCGACCTCCTCCTCGAGGATCTCCGCGATCTCCAGCATCGAGGAGGGGCGGTCCTGCGGGCGCGGGGCAAGCAGGCGCCGCACCAGGGAGACCACCGAGTCCGCCGTGCCGTGCTCCGCCAAGAGCGCCGCGGCGGCGTCGGCGTCGGCGGTGAGGCGCGGGAACTCGGTGCCCTCGAGCGAGGCGCGTGCGGCGCTGCTGCCCGCCGAGCCAAGCTCCGAGGCAAACCGCCCGTGCAGGGTGGTCCGCAGGATCGACGCGCCAAGGGCGAACGCATCGGTCGCCGGACCAAGCGGCTCGAGGCGCCGCTGCTCCGGCGCCATGAAGCCGGGCGTTCCCTGGATCCGCGGCTTCCTGGCGCCGATCTCGCACGCCTGACCGAGGTCGATGAGGACGACCGTGCCGTCCCCGGGGTCGATCATGTTGCCGGGCTTGAGGTCCGCGTGCACGAAGCCCCTCGCGTGGAGCGCCGCGAGCGCCCGCGCCGCATGGAGATGCCAGCGGAGGATCTGCGAGGCGTCGTCGGTCGGGATCCGGTCGAGCGGCGCCCCGTCGACGAAGTCGAGGAGGAGCACGATCTCCGAGACCCGCAGCATCGACCGGATCCGTATGATGCGGCGAGCGGCGCGGATGCCGGGATGGTCGATCGAGCTGGCGATCTCGTGCTCGTTCTCGGCTTGATCGAGGAAGCGCTGGTCCTCCCGCTCACGGCCGGGGCGGCGCACGACGTGCTTGAGCGCGTGAAGCGACCGCGTCGCCGGATCGCACGCGACGTAGAGCGTGCTCGCGGCGCCGCGCCCGAGCCGCTGCAGGATCTGGTAGCCGTGCAGCGAGGTGGGCACTCGCTCGGTGTTGGTCGCGGCGTCGAGCCGCGTGGTTCCAAGGGTGGTCATCCCGACGTCTGCCTCCTGGCGTCCTCTCCGTGGACGCCACGCCAACCGTCCGAATCGATCACGCGCAGGGCAACCCTGCCCTCCGTACTCCGCCGTCTTCGAGGTGGAGTGGTGCGGTCTGGCGCGATGACGCCATCGACGCCGTCCGCGACGGGTCGGCTCCGTTCGCCGTGCGGAGCCGACGCGATTCGGCATCTTCTCGCGAGAGGTCGGGAGGAACGACCCGGAGACCGCCGCGAAGTGCGGTTCCGAGAACTGCTCAGGTCCCGAGGAGGGCGACCACGTCGTAGAGGGCGTGCGCCCCGACGGTGATCCCGAAGCCCCGCAGCAGCATCAGCGCGCCGAGCCAGCACCCGGCGAGGACGTAGAAGACCGCCCGCCCAAGCATGAGCCCGCCCTCGGCGTCCTGCAGCGGGTGGTAGACCGCGAAGAGGATCGCCGCGACCGCCACCGCGAGCACCGATCCGGGCAGCTCGCGCAGCTTGAGGAGATCGATCAGGATCGCATGCAGCAGCCCGAGCAGCAGCATGCGGAAGACGAGCTCCTCGAAGAGCCCGGCGCCGAAGCTCGCGGCGAGCTTGCCCCCGACGCCCATCGATTCCCACGCCGGCTCGGTCGCCATGAGCGAGGAGGTCGAGAACAGCCTCGCGAGCACGAGGAGCGGCGCCACCATCACCGCGCTCTCGAGGAGCATCACCCCGAGCGTGCGGAGCGACACCTTCCACGGGTCGCGGGCGATGAGGTGCCAGAGGAGGAGCACCGCGACGAGCACCGCGCCCGGGAGCGCCAGCCACAGCCGTCCTCCGCCGGCGATGCCGATCCCCTCGAGGAACCGCAGCACGCCGAGCTCCGCCTTGTTGACCACGACGCCCTCGGCGTCCGCCGAGAGGAGCATCAGGCGGACCTCATAGAAGAGGACCGCGGGCAGAAGGAAGCAGAGGATCGTCAGCGGACGCCGCGACGCCTCGAGGTAGGCATCGATCGAGTCCCGCATCCTCGCGAGGCGGGAGGAGCCTCGGCGTTCACCCTCCGGCGAGCCCGACCTGCGTCGGGCGCCGGCGGAGGAACGGGACGACCGCGGGGCGCCGGCGGCCAACTCGTCTCGATCACGCCGCGGGGGCGGACTTCAGGGCGTTGAGGCGACGCGCGAGGCGGCTCTTGCGGCGGGCGGCGGTGTTGCGGTGCATGGTGCTCGTCGAGGAGACCTTGTCGAGCACCGACGCCACCTTCCGAAGCTCCGCCTCCGCCGCCGAGACGTCCTTGCTCTGAAGCGCGTCAAGGAACGACTTGACCTGGTTCTTGACGCGCCGCTTCCGCCACTGGTTCAAGGCCTGACGCTTGACGCTCTGACGGACGCGCTTCTTGGCGGACTCGGTATTCGGCACGGGACGGTCTCCGAACGGGCGACCACCTCGGGAAAGGTGGAATCGGGGATTATGGAGGGTCGCCGCAAGAATGCAACCCCTTGAGGGTCCTCGACCGACCTTCGATCTTCCCGACCCCGTGCCCCCTCCCGCCTTCTCCATCCTTCCTTGGGCGACCGCCGCCCACTCCCGCCACGCCGACACCCGGACGGCGGCGTTCGAGTTGTGCGAGCGGCTCGAGGCACAGGGACTCGCGCCCGGGTCGACCCTCCTGCTCTTCGCGTCGTTCCACCATCGATCCGCCCTCCCCGAGGCGGTGGACTCGATCCGGCGGACCCTCCGCCCCGCCAACCTCGTCGGGACGACGGCGGAGGCGGTGATCGGTGGCTCGGAGGAACTCGAGGGCAGCCCGGGTCTCTCCGTCCTCGCCCTCGCGCTTCCGGAAGGCTCGGCACGGACCTTCGCGATCGATCCGAGCGAGGGTCCCCTCGAGTCGTGGACGCCGGAGGCGATCCGGCGACGTCTCGGCTTCCCCGCGTCGGGAGCGCCGCGGGCGATCGTCGCGTTCGTCGATCCCTTCTCGCTCCCCGCGACGACGCTGCTCGCCGCGATCGAGCGGGCGGGCGATCCAGTGCCGCCGGTCTTCGGCGTCGTCGCGAGCGGCTCGAGCCACGTCGGCGGCAATTTCCTGCTCGAGGGGTCGAGACGCCTCGCCTCGGGCGTGGTGGGCGTGACGCTCGCCGAGGCGGTCGAGGTCGAGTCGCTCGTCTCGACCGCGTCGCGGCCGATCGGTCGTCCGATGGTGGTGACCTCCGTGCGCGGTCCCGCGCTCGCGACGCTCGGCGGGCGCACGGCGATCGAGATGGCGCGGGAGGCGACCGCCGACCTCGACGAGCACGCCCGCGCCTGCCTGCGGCATGGTCTCTTCGTCGGCGTCGCGGAGGAGGAGGGCGGCTTGATGGGTCGGGGCGGCTACCTGCTCCGCACCATCACCGCCGGACACCTGCGGCGCGGGGAGATCCTCACGAGCGAGCCGATCCGCGCCGGTCGCACCATCCAGTTTCATCTGCGGGATCCGGCGGTCGCCTCGGAGGACCTCGCGATGCTGCTCGACGGCGCGTCGGTCGGGGAGCGCCCGCAGGCGATCGCGCTCTTCTGCTGCGGGCAGCGCGGGCGACGCCTGTTTCACCGCCCCGACCACGACGCCGCGGCGATCCGCCGCCGGCTCGGCGAGGTCCCGCTCGCGGGCTGCATGGGCGCCGCCGAGCTCGCCCCCGGTCGCCGCCGCAACGTCATCCAAGGTCTCGCCGCGGTCGCGATGATGCTCCGCCGCGGCGCCTCGCGCAGCTCCCCGCAGAGCGCCTGACCTGCCGCGCCGAGCGACGATCCATCGCCGATCGGCGCGATCCGCGGCGCCTCCGACCTGATCCGGCGCAGGCTCGGAGAGGCCCGGATCGGAGGCGGACCCATCGGACGGTGCGTCGCCTCCGCTCCGTCCCCCCTATCGTCCCGCCCATGGGTCTCGGCACGCTCCTGCTCGACCGCGGTCTGATCTCCGGCACTCAGTTGTCGGAGGCGCTCGGCGAGCAGCAGCGGACCGGCGAGCGGCTCGACCACGCCTTGGTTCGGCTCGGCTTCGTGCAGGCGCAGGACGTCCTCGAGGCGATCGGCGAGCAGTTCGGGCTGCCGATCGTCGACCTCTCCTCGATCTCCGTCGACGAGGCGACGCTGCGGATGCTGCCGTCGAGGCTCGTCTTCAAGCAGCGGTGCGTGCCGATCCGCCGGACGGAGACGGCGCTCCAGATCGCGACCTCCGATCCCTTCGAGCTCAGCGCGTTCGACGAGCTGAAGCTCCTCACCGGCGTGCCGATCGAGCTCGTCCTCGCGGAGGAGCGGGAGATCGCGAAGTTCATCCGCGCCCACTACGGCGTCGCGGGCGACACCCTCGACGCGCTCGCCGCGGAGGGCGGCTCGACCACGATCGGCTCCGAGGAGCGGCGCTCCGACGAGCTCGAGCAGGCGCAGGAGGCGAGCGTCATCCGCCTCGTCAACGACCTGCTGCTCGAGGCGATCAAGGAGCGGGCGACCGACATCCACATCGAGCCCTACGAGGAGTCGCTCGCGATCCGCTACCGGATCGACGGCGTCCTCGCCGACGCGGGCGTCCCCGCCACCGTCAGCCGCTTCCGCCACGCGATCACGAGCCGCCTGAAGATCATGGCGAACCTCAACATCGCCGAGAAGCGGAAGCCGCAGGATGGTCGCATCACCCTGCGGAGCAAGGGGCAGGAGTACGACCTCCGCGTCTCGGTCATCCCGATGCTCTCGGGCGAGGGCGTGGTCCTCCGCATCCTGAGCAAGAGCGCGGTCCTGATGGGCCTCGAGGACCTCGGCATGCCGCGCGGGATCGAGGATCGCTGGGACGCCCTCATCGGTCGACCGCACGGGATCCTGCTCGTGACCGGACCGACCGGCAGCGGCAAGTCGACCACGCTCTACGCAAGCCTCCGCCGGATCGTCTCCGGCGCCGTGAAGGCGATCACGATCGAGGATCCGGTCGAGTACCACGTCCCCGGGGTCAACCAGATCCAGGTGAACCACGGCGTCGGGCTCGACTTCGCCGCGGGCCTGCGGTCGATCCTCCGCCACGATCCCGACATCATCATGATCGGGGAGATCCGCGACCGGGAGACCGCCGTCGCCGCCGTGCAGGCGTCGCTGACGGGTCACCTCGTCTTCTCGACGCTGCACACCAACGACGCCCCCGGCGCGACCACGCGGCTCCTCGACATGGGCGTCGAGCCCTACCTCGTCTCGAGCTCGGTCGAGGGGATCATGGCGCAGCGGCTCGTCCGGCGGATCTGCAAGGCGTGCGGCGAGGACCGGGTGCCGGGCCGGTCCGAGCTCCCGAGCGGCTTCGAGCTTCCCGAGGGCGCGACCATCCGGGAGGGCCGGGGATGCCGGGAGTGCCGGCAGACCGGCTTCCGCGGACGCCTCGGCGTCTACGAGCTGATGACCCTCTCCGACCCGACGAGGGAGCTGGTGATGCAGCGGGCGAGCGCCTCGCGGATCGCGGCGGTGGCGGAGGCGGAGGGCGGACTCGCCCGGCTCGCGGAGGACGCCTTCGCCAAGGTCCGCGCCGGCGCGACCTCCCTTCCGGAGGCGATGCGGGTCGTGCCCGCTTGACGTTCCCCACGCTCGCGCCGACACTTGCGGATCGGATTGCTCCCGGAGACGGTCGCATCGACGCGGCGTCCGGGAGGCTCCCGGCAGGGCGGCCGCTTCGCCTGTTCGCAAGAGAGGATCCCGCATGGCGACCCGCGCAGGAGCCGGCACCGGAATGCTGGTCTCGCTGGTGGTCTTCGTGGTGGCGACGGTGGCGCTCCTGGTCGTGAGCATCGTGCTCTTCACCGGGAAGTCGAAGGCGGAGGACGCCGAGAAGGCGTCGCAGGCGACGCTCGCCCAGGTCATCACGACCGAGGAGCGGAACCGCGACGCGGTGCGGGCGATGCTCGGCGACGCGACCTCGAACCGGCAGAGCCTCTACGCCGCCATGGCGCAGCGGGCGAGCGACGTCGCGACCTTCGTCGCGGGCAATCCGGGCGCGACCCTCGCCGACATGCAGCGCGACCTCGCCGTCCCGGAGGGGCAGACGGTGCGGACCGTGCTCGGCAACGAGCGATCGCAGGTCCGCCGCCTCTCGCAGGACCTCGAGACGATGCAGACCCGGCTCGCGTCGGCGAACGACGAGTCGAAGAAGCTGCAGGGCACCATCACGGACATGGAGAGGCAGCACGCCGCCGCGCTCGCGGACGCGCGAAAGTCGCTCGATGCATTCGCGAAGACGGTCGAGGATCTTCGCGGTCAGACCTCGGACGCGGTGCAGGGGATCGACGAGGTCCGCCAGCGCATCGAGAACCGCTACGCCCAGCGCGTCCGCGACCTCGAGGGGCAGGTCGATCAGCTGAACCAGGACAACGCGGTGCTCCGCACCCGCGTCGCGGAGCTCGACGCGAAGGTCGGCGAGGTCCGCCCGAAGCCGCAGAGCCCGGCGGAGATCGTGGACGGCGAGGTGCTCGACGTGGTCGGCGCCGAGCGCCAGGTCTTCATCAACCTCGGTCGCCAGGACCGCATCGTGCCCGGCATGACCTTCGAGGTCTACGCCGACTCGCGGGGCATCTCGGTCGATCCCAAGACCGGCAACTACTCCCGCGGCAAGGCGTCGATCCAGGTCATCAAGGTCGGCGACGGCACCTCGACCGCCCGCATCACCCGCGAGACGACCGGCAGCCCGGTCGTTCCCGGCGACGTGATCGCGAACGCCGTCTTCGACGCCAACACCAAGTTCAAGTTCCTCGTGTTCGGCAAGTTCGACCTCGACGGCGATGGTCGGGCGACCGAGGCGGAGGCGGAGTACATCCGCCAGCGGGTCCGCGACTGGGGCGGGATCGTCCTCGAGGGCGACGACCTCACCGGCGACCTCGACTTCCTCGTCCTCGGCGTGCAGCCGCCGCAGCCGGGTCCGATCCCGCCGAACGCGAGCGCCCAGCAGATCCAGGCGCGACTCGAGGCGCAGGACGAGTACGACCGGTACGACCGGCTCTTCCGCCGCGCGACCGAGGCGCAGATCCCGGTGCTGAACGCCACCCGCTTCGAGATCCTCACCGGATCGACCCCCCGCTAGGCGCCCGTCGGTCGAGCTGACGCGACGCCCCGCCTCCGGAGCCTCGTCGTGGTCCGCTGGTCCGATTGGCTCCAGTACGTCGGTCTTCGCGCGGTCGGCGGGCTCGCCCCCTGCTTCTCGAGCGAGGCGAACCACGACACCGCCGCCACGGTGGGATCGATCTACTGGCGGCTCTCCGCGCGGCACCGCCGTCGGGCGATGCTCAACGTCGCGGCGGCGTTTCCCGAGCTCACCCCTCCGCAGGTCGAGGCGCTCGCCGAGGGATCGGTCCGCTCGCTGATGGCGATGTTCCTCCTCGACAGCCTCGTCATGTCGAGGCGGATCACGCCCTCGGCGTGGGCGTCGCACGTGAGCCTCGGGTCGATCGGCGGCGCGGTGGACCTGCTGCTCTCCGACAAGCCGGCGATCCTGATCACCGCCCACCAGGGAAACTTCGAGCTCCTCGGCTACACGCTCTCGATGCTCGGGCTGCCGCTCACCGCGCTTGCCCGCCCCCTCGACAACCCCATGCTCGACGCGTGGCTCACCGGGATGCGCACCCGGCACGGGCTCGAGATCATCACCAAGTGGGGCGCCACCGACCGCGTGCTCGCCGCGATCGCCCGCGGCGCCAAGGTCGCCTTCATCGCCGACCAGAACGCCGGCGACGACGGCATCTTCGTCCCCTTCTTCGACCGGCTCGCCTCGAGCTACAAGTCGATCGCGCTCCTCGCGGTGCGGGAGCGGTTGCCGCTCATCAGCGGCTTCGCCCGCCGGACCTCCGCGGACTTCCGCTACGAGATCACCGGCGTCCACCGCCTCGAGCCGGAGGAGTGGGAGTCGCACCCCGACCCGATCTTCTTCGTGAGCGCCTGGTACACCTGGGCGATCGAGCGGATGGTCCGCGTGGCGCCCGAGCAGTACTGGTGGCTCCACCGCCGCTGGCGGAGCCGACCACGCTTCGAGCGCGAGGGAAAGCCGATGCCCGCGAGGCTCCGCGAGCGGCTCGAGTCGCTGCCCTGGCTCGACGCGGCGAGGATCGAGCGGATCCGCGCGAACTCCGAGGATCTGCCCCGCGATCCAGCCGAGGCGACCGCCCGATGAGCCAACGACCGCTCGAGGGTCGCCGCGTGCTGCTCGTCGACGACGATCCGGACATCCTCGGCGGCATGGACCTCGCCTTCCGCGGCGCCGGCGCCGAGACCTCCCTCGCTGGGGACGGCGAGTCGGCGCTCGCGGCGATCGAGGCGTCGCGACCGGACCTCGTCGTCCTCGACATGATGCTGCCGCGGGCGTCCGGGCTCCTCGTCCTCGAGCGGCTCCGAGGCAGCGCCGACCGCCCGCCGGTCGTGATGATCACCGCCAACCGCGGTCAGCGTCATCAGGCGTTCGCTCGGGAGCTCGGCGTCGAGGCGTACCTCGTGAAGCCGGTGGCGCTCGCCCGCCTGCTCGAGGTGGCGGTCCGGCTCACGGGCGGCGGAGCCCCGCCGGGCTCGCCCTGAGGTGGCGGGCGGGTCGACGCCTCCCCGCGCCTCCGCTACCGTCCCCACCCTCGTCCATGCAGCGGCAGCTCGTCATCCTTTCCCGCAGCGACTCCGACCGCGACCGCCCGTCGCCGATCGCCCGCCGCGCCCGGATCATCGAGGATCTGGCGGCGATCAACACCGGTCCCGAGGTCCCCGGGGGCGACGTCCTCTACGGACCCGGCATCCAGATCGAGCTCCCGCCCGACCAGGATCCCGTGCAGCAGATGCTGCTGACGGTCGTCGACGAGGACATCGCCTGGTCGGTGATCCGCCGGCTGCTTCGGACCTTTCCCTGGCGGATGCAGGATCCGATCAGCGGCATGGAGTGGGTCGGCTCGGGCGGCACGAGGCAGGACGACGAGGAGGGAGACTCGTGAGCGAGCAGACGTTCAGTCAGGGCGTGCGGGTCGATCGCGCTGGTCCGCACGGCGAGGCGACCTTCGCGGAGGCGATCGCCGCGGCGGTCGACTACCGCGGCGACGTGACCCTCGACCGGAGGGAGGGTCGGATCGAAGGCTACCTCTTCGACGTCCGTGCCGACCGCGGCGAGCTCCGGTTGCTGCCGGCGGATGGTCGCGGGCGCACCGTGGTGCCGCTTGCCGAGGTGACCGCGATCGAGTTCAGCGGGAAGGACGCCGCGAGCGGCAAGACCTGGGAGAACTGGGTGCGTCGCTACGTCGAGCGGAAGCTCGCCGGCAAGAGCGCGAACCTCGAGAGCGAGTCGCTCGACGGCTGAGCCGCGATCCCTCAAGCGCGATCGAGTTCGACGCCGATCAACCGCGATCCCGCCGACGGGTCGCCCCCCTCACGTCCCTGCCCCGAGAGGATCATGATCCGCGCGCTCCCCCTCCTCCTCGCCCCGCTCCCGATCGCCGCGTCCGTTGCCCCCTGCCTCGCGGCGGACCTCGATCGGGAGGTCGCCGCCCTCGTCGCCGCCGCCAAGATGCCGAAGGCGACCGTCGCGGTCAGCGTCCGCGACGTGTCGAGCGGCGAGGAGCTCGTCGAGCTTCGCGACGCGCTTCCGCTCATCCCGGCGAGCAACATGAAGCTCCTGACGAGCGGGGCGGCGCTCGCGGCGCTCGGACCGGACTTCCGCTTCCGGACCACCGTGGTCCTCGCGGGCGGCGACCTCGTCGTCCGCGGCGCCGGCGATCCGGCGTTCGGCGACCCCGAGCTCCTCGCGGAGACCGTCCACCGCGGCGCCGATGGCGATGCCGACGACCTCGCCGACGTGGATGCGCTCCTCGACGTCTGGGTCGACGCGATCGCCCGGACGGGGATCCGCGAGGTCGGGGAGGTCGTCGTCGACGACCGCATCTTCGACCGCGAGCGGGTGCACCCGGACTGGCCGAAGGACCAGCTCTCCAACCACTACTGCGCCGAGGTGGCGGGGCTCAACTTCCACGGCAACTGCGTCCACCTGTGCCCGAAGCCGCGGAGCGGGTCGAGACCGGATCCGGGGCGGTTCATCCCCAACGCGGCGTTCCTCGTCCTCGAGAACCGCGCGACCTCGGCGACCGGCGCGAAGGAGAAGCATGATCCCTGGCTCGCCCACGCCCCCGGCGAGACCACCACCGGCTTCACGCTCCATGGCAACGTCCGCGCGCCGATGCAGGAGCCGATCCGCATCGCCATGAAGGACGCCCCCGACTTCTTCGCGGCGCTCCTCGCCGAGAAGCTCCAAGCGCGGGGCATCCGGGTCGCGGGTCACCGCGTCGCCCGCAGCGACGAGCCCGCCGCGGGCGGTCGCGAGGTCGCGCCGGCGATCTCGACCCCGATCGGCACGGTGCTTGCCCGCGCGAACGTCGACAGCGCGAACCTCCATGCGGAGGCGCTCCTCAAGCGGCTCGGGAACGCGCGGAGCGGCGAGCCGGGCTCCTGGCGGAACGGCACCGCGGCGCTGCGGGCGGTGATCGCCGAGCGCATCGACTCGACGCTCCTCGAGGGCACGACCTTCGCCGACGGCTCCGGTCTCAGCCGACGCAACCGCGTGCGGGCGGACCTCATGACTGCCTGGATCGCCGCGATGCTGAACGATCCCCGCTGCCGCGAGGGCTTCCGGGAGAGCCTCGCCGTCGGCGGGGAGTCGGGCACGCTCGCGAAGCGGTTCCGCGGACTCGACCTCCGCGGCTGCATGGTGCGGGCGAAGACCGGCTACATCAACGGCGTGAGCTGCCTCAGCGGCGTGGTCGAGGCGCCGGATGGTCGCGCCCGCGCCTTCAGCGTCCTCTGCAACGGCGTGACCTCGGTCGCCGACGCGAAGAAGCTGCAGGAGCGGGTCGTGGCGGCGATCGCCCGCGACCTCGCCGAGGAGCCGGTCCCGACCGCCCTCGGCGGCTGACGGCGACGGCTCACTCGGGCTCGACTGCTGCCTCCGCCGACACGGTCTCCGCGACTTCCGTCTCCGGGACTTCCATCTCCGGGACTGCCCTCTCGGCGTCAGGCGCCACCGCAGGCGACGCCGCGTCGCCGAGCCACTCGATCTCGATCGGCGCCTCGATCGCGTCCTGACGGATCGCGATCCGCTGCGATCGCGCGAGCTCGAGCGTCGCGAGGAAGAGCCCGATCATCTCGAGGCGATGGCGTCCCGCGAACGCCTCCTGCAGCGTCAGGCGCCGGTTCGGCGCCCGCTCGAGCCGATCGATGAGGTCCGCCTGGTGAAGCGCGATCGGCGTGTCGTCGATCTCGACCCGATGGTCGCCGAGCCGGGCGACGTCGACCACCGCGATGATCTTCTCGAACGCCTCGAGCAGGTCGAGCACGTGCGCGTCCTCGAGCTCGAGGTCGGCAGCGTCCTCCGCCTCCTTCGTCTCGGGCTCCTCGCCGCCATCCCGCTCGAGCCGCACGACGTGCCGGCGGGCGTGCTCCTCCCGCAGGCTCTCGAGCGCCTCCGACGCGTCGCGGAAGCGCTGGTAGGCGAGGAGCTGCCGCACGAGGTCGAGGCGAGGGTCCGCGTCGGCGAGTCCGGCGAGCGGCTCGGCGTCCTCGCGGGGATCCTCGCCGCGCGGCGCGATCGCCTTCGCCTTGATCTCGACGAGGGTCGCCGCCATCACGAGGAAGTCGCCCGCGGTCTCGATGTCCACGCGGTGCAGGTCGCCGAGGTGCTCGAGGTACTGCTCGGTGATCTGGTGGATCGGGATGTCGTGGATGTCGACCTCGGCACGCTTGATCAGGAAGAGCAAGAGATCAAGCGGTCCCTGGAAGCGATCGAGCCGGACGACGTACTCCCCGTCGCCTCCGGAGACGATCCTTCGCGCGACGGGACTGCCGGACGCTCCTCGCATGCGAGGAGACTATCACCTCGCCCGAGGGGGAGCGACCACCCCGCCGATACCATGCCCCGATGCCCGCGCCCTCCCGGACCGACGAATCGGCGCTCCTCGAGCAGAGCCTCCGCACGGAAGCCGCCGCGATCGAGCGGGTCGCGGAGGCGATCGCCGCGGGCGCCATCGATCACTGGACGCGGGCGATCGACCTGCTCGAGCAGTGCCGGGGTCACGTCGTCGTCTCGGGGATGGGCAAGTCCGGGCTGATTGGTCAGAAGCTCTCCGCGACCTTCTCGAGCCTCGGGCAACCCTCGCACTTCGTGCACCCCGCCGAGGCGGTGCATGGCGACCTCGGTCGCATCCGCCGCGGGGACGTCGCGCTCCTCCTCTCGGCGAGCGGCGAGACCGAGGAGGTCGTCACGCTCGCGGGGATCCTGCGGGCGGATGGACTTCCCCGCATCGGCGTCTCGACCCGCCCGGGCTCGAGCCTCGCGGGACTCTGCGAGGTGCACCTGCCGATGGGCGACATCGTGGAGGCGTGCCCCCACAACCTCGCCCCGACCACCTCGACGACGGTGATGCTCGCGATGGGCGATGCGCTCGCCCTCGCCCTCGCGCAGCGGCGGAACTTCGCCGCGGACGACTTCCACAAGCACCACCCCGGCGGCATGCTCGGCGTGGGGATGCGGCGGGTCGTCGAGGTCCTCCGCTACCGGGTCGATCGGAACCTCGCGGTCGTCTCCGAGGACGCGCCGGTCCTCGAGGCGATCCGCTCGAGCGGCGCCGACCGGCGTGCGGGCGCGTTCCTCCTCGTCGACGGCACCGGTCGGCTCTCGGGGATCTTCACCGACGGCGACCTCCGCCGGCTCGTCCAGCGGGAGGGCGAGAAGGGTCTCCGGCGTCCGCTCCGCGAGGTCATGACCCGAAGCCCCGTGCATCTCGGCGCGGAGGATCAGGTCCGCGACGCGGTCCGGCTCGTCCGGGAGCGGAGGCTCGACGAGATCCCGGTGATCGACGCGGAGGGGCGTCCGATCGGACTGCTCGACGTGCAGGACCTCGTGACGCTGAAGGCGGTGCGGGACTAGTCCCGCCCTCGCCCGTCGCTTCCACCACGCTTCCCGTGATGCGACGCGACCCCCGAGGATCTCGGGGGTCGCGGGCGTTCTTGATGGCGTGATCGATCGCGCGCGGGCGTCAGTCGAGCGTCCGCAGCGAGAGCCCGTGCTCGACGAGCTTCCGCTTGATCTCCTCGAGGCTGGTCGTCCCGAAGTTCTTGACGCCCATCAGCTCCGCCTCGGTCCGCGCCGCGACCTCGCCGAGCGTCTGGATGTTGAGCAGCTGCAGCGCCTTGCGTGCCCGGACCGAGAGGTCGAGGGTCGAGATCGGCTTGTTGAGGATGGCGTCCGACGCCTTGCCGCGGAGCTGCTCGATGATGTCCTTGCGGACGCGGGCGTAGGCGCCGCCCTCGAGACCCTGCCCGAGCCGCAGACCCCGCACCGAGAGCATCTCCTTGATCTCGGTGAGGCTCGTCTCGCCGAAGTTCTTGTAGGAGAGGAGCTCCGCCTCGGTGATCTTGAGCAGGTCGCCGAGGGTCCGGATCTGCATCTTCTTGAGGCAGTTGCGGGCGCGGACGGAGAGCTCGAAGTCGGTGACCGGCGTGTCGAGGAGGGCGTCGCGACGGACGCGGTCGCGGTCATGCTCCTCGTCGTAGAACATGTCCTTCGAGGCGGTCACGTCCCGCATGAAGAGCCGGGCGCGGGGATGGTTGGGATCGGTCTCGAGCACCTGACGCAGGCACTTCTCCGCCTTGATCCACTGCCCGCGGTCCTCGTAGAGCACCGCGAGGTTGATCAGGGCGTTGACCGGCGGATCCTGGCGGGAGGCGAGCTCCTCGTAGAGATGCACCGCCTCCTCCTCCTCGCCCGAGAGGTCGAGGAGGAACGCGAGCCGGAAGATGGTGTCCGCCGCGTCGTCGCACTCGATCGCCCGTCGATAGGAATCGATCGCCCCCTGCCGATCCCCCGCGTGCTCGCAGGCGACCGCCTGCTTGACGAGGGTGGCGGCCTTCTGGGCATCACGCGTGCTGCCGCCGATGACGGTGTCGAGTCCGCTGCCTGCAACCATGGACGTCGCCTCCGAGGAGCCGGGGGATCCGGATCCAGTGCGAATCGGGCACTGTATCGCCCTGACCGGTGCCCCTCAACCCTTCAGGAACCCTCGCGCCGCCGAGACTCGAGGGCGAGCTCCTCGGCGAGGTCCCCCACCGCCGCCGCCGCATCCGGCTGGGGGGGACCGCCGAGGAGCGGCGCCACGGCCGCCGCAGCCGCCTGCTCGCCCCCGACGAGCCGCATCCTCCGCCACGCCCCCGACTCGAACCGCCACGCCATCGCGACCCCGAGGACCATGATGTAGGCGGTCGCCGCGATCCACGGTCCGAGCGACTCGAGGTCCGGCATCCAGAGCACGATGAGCCAGCCGCCGAAGACGATGAAGCCCCAGCTCGCGACCACGGTGAGGACGCCCGGCACCAGGGTGTCCCCCGCGCCGCGGAGGGCGCCTGAGTAGACGATCCCGACCGCGTCGAGGAGCTGGAAGACCGCGGCGCAGATGATGAGCCGCGAGCCGATCTCGACGATCCGCGCGACCATCTCCGGCGGGGCGTCGCCGCCATCGGCGAAGACCCTGACCAGCGACTCCCGCCCGACGAGGAAGAGGATCCCGCAGGCGGTCATCCACGCGATCGCCATTCCCAGCGCCGTCCGCGCCCGCTGCGCCGCGAGGTCCGGTCGCCCGGCGCCGATGAAGCGACCGACGAGCGCGGTCGTCGCGACGCTGAAGCCGACGGCGGGCATGAACGAGAGGTGGACGTAGCGCATGGTCGCCCAGCCTGCCGCCATGTGGTCCTCGCCGAAGCGACCGACGAGGACGGTCATGAAGATCGTCCAGCAGACGAGCTCGTTCCCGAACTGCGCCGCGGCGGGCGCGCCGACGCGGAGGAGGTCGCGGATCGGACCCAGTCCGCACCGCCACGCCCGACGCGAGCCGAGCTCGCGGTCCATGGATCGCCCGAGGAAGACCGCGAGCGGGATCGCCGCCTCGACCGCGACGCCGATCGTGGTGCCGATCGCGGCGCCGACGAGCCCGAGCGCCGGCACGCCCGGGACGCCCGGCAAGCCCAGCGCCGGGACGCCCGCCTCGCCGAAGGTGAGGACGTAGCTCACGAGGACGTTGACGATGTTCCCGACGATCGCGGCGAGGGTGATGAGCTTCGGGCGATGCAGCCCGAAGAAGAGGTGCCCCATCGCCTTGCTCGCGAGCAGGAGGATGCCCCCGACGAGCATGATCCTTCCGTAGGCGCTCTCGCCCGCGACGAGCTCCGGCGAGTGCCCGATCGACTCGAACGCCCAAGGCAGGATCGCCGCGATCGGAAGCAGGACGACCGCCCACGCCCCGAGCGAGATCCAGAGCCCCGCCCACCCGTACGCGGCGACGCGGTCGAGCCGTCCGGCGCCGAGGTTCTGCGCGGCGAAGGTGTTGATCACCGTCAGCAGCCCGAAGACGAAGGAGATCGGCGCGAAGGACCAGAGCCCGCCGTTTCCCTGCGCCGCGACCTCGAGCGGACCGATCCGCGAGACCATCAGGCTGTCCACGAACTGCATGACGGTGTAGCTCGTCATGGTCAGCACGGTCGGCCAGGCCTGCGACCAGACCTCGCCCACCGCGCCGCGGGCGCCGGGCGCCGTCGTGGGGAGCATGGTGCTCATCTCACGCCCGCCCCGGTCGAGACCGCATGACCGCGCTCATCAAGAGCGGCACGAGGAGGATCGTGAAGACCGTCGAGACGAGGAGCCCGCCGGTCACCACGCTGCCGATCCCGCGGTAGAGCTCGCTGCCCGAGCCCGGCATCAGGACGAGGGGGAGCATGCCGCCGACCGAGGTGAGCGTGCTCATGAGGATCGGGCGGATGCGGGTCCGCACGCTCTCGGCGATCGCCTCGCGGTACCCGAGCCCCTGCCCCGGCTCGAGGCGCCCGCCGCCGAGCCACCGCAGGTCCGGCGCCTCGTCGGGAGTGCTTCCCCGCATGAAGTTGAGCGCCTGATGCACGATCAGGATCGCGTTGTTGACCACGACCCCGATCAGCAGCACGAACCCGAGCATCGTCAGGATGTCGAGCGTCTGCACCGGCATGTAGGGATCGCTCAGGCTCCAGAGGAACACCGCGAAGAGCGCCGCGAAGCCGCCGACCGTCGCGAACGGGACCGCGAGCATGATCACGAGCGGCAGGCGGAAGCTCTGGAAGAGGACGGCGATCAGCAGGTAGACGACGATGAGGGCGAGCCCGAAGCTCGAGGTGAGCGATCCGAGGAGGGTGCCGTCGCCGAGGAGCGTCCGTCGGATCGAGGCGAGCTTGCTCGCGCTTCCCTCGACCGACACCTCGACCGTCGGCGGAATGACGCTGCCCGCCCGAAGCCCCGCGAGCACCTCGTCGATTCCCGCCATCGCGGTCTCGAGGGCGACCCGCGGCGGCGGCGTCACCTGCAGGCTCACCGCGCGGCGGCGGTCCACCCGGTTGATCTGCGGGACGGCGGGCGCCTCGACGAGCTCCGCGAGCTCGCCGAGCGGCACCGCCTCTCCCCTCGGCGTCGCGATGGGGAGATCGCGCAAGCCATCGAGACCTTCCGGGCGCGGGCTCGCCGAGTCGATGAGGACGAGGTCGATCGAGTCGCCGGCGGGTCGGTACTCGCCGAGATAGAGCCCCTCGCCCGCCGCCTGCACGCTCTCGGCGAGCGCCGCGGGGCTCATCCCGACCTCGGCGAGGCGGAGGTAGCGCGGCACGACCCGCATCTCCGGTCCCGAGAGGTTGAAGTTCGGCGGGTCCGGCTGGATCGTGCCCGGTCCGAACTTCCCCATGAGCGCCCCGAAGGTCGCGCCCGCCGCGGTCGAGACCTCCCGCAGGTCGTCGCCCGCGAAGACGATCTTGATCGCGGCGCCGCTCGCGCCGCCGACGCGGAAGAGCGGGACTTGGAAGCCGAAGGCAAGCACGCCCGGCAGCACCTCGCCGCGGGTCGCGTGGGCGAGGAGCGAGACGTTGTCGGTCGCGCGGGCGTCGTCCTCGGCGATCGCGCCGTGGAACATCGTCGACCCGGCGCTCACCACGAAGTAGTTCTCGATCGGTGCCGGCACCACCGGATCCCCCGGCTGCCCGGTCATCCAGTTCATGGTCGGCACCGCGGGCAGCGCCTGCACCGCCGCGTCGCGCTCGGGCGATCCCGGCGCCGTGCGGCCCGCCTCCCAGAAGGGGCGGATCGTCTCCTCGATGCGCGCCGCGAGCTCGCCCTGCTTCCCGAGGTTGTAGCCCGGCGGCGGCAGGATGACGCCGAAGACGAGGTTTCGGTTGCCGAGCGGGAGGTAGTCCGCGGGCGGCGAGAGCAGGAACGATCCGGCGAGGCTCGCCCCGCCGAGGACCGCGACGAGGAGGAGGCTCGCCACGCGGCTCGCCGAGATCCGGTAGACGAGCCGGGCGATCCAGACGGAGGGTCCCGTGGGGACGCGGTCGGCGCTTGCGGCGCGCGGTCGCAGCCACCTCGCCGCGGCGCAGGGGACGAGCGTCACCGAGACGAGCAGGCTGAAGGAGACCGCCGCGACGATCGCGAGCCCGAGATCGGCGAAGAGCTGCCCCGCCTCCTCCTCGATGAGGAGGACCGGCAGGAAGACGATCACCGTCGTCGCGGTCGCGGCGAGCACGGCGCCCCAGACCTCGCGGGTCCCATCGATCGCCGCCTTGATCGGCGACTTCCCCATCGAGAGGTGCCGGTCGATGTTCTCGAGGACCACGATCGCGTTGTCGACCACCATCCCCACGGCGAACGCCATGCCGGCGAGGCTCACCACGTTGACGCTGCGGCCCAGCGCCACCATCGCGACGACCGTGCCGACGATCGAGGTCGGGATCGCGAGCCCGATCACCACGAGCCCGGGGAGCGAGCGGAGGAAGAGGAGGAGCGTCAGCATCGCGAGCGCCCCGCCGAGCCAGATGTTGCCGACGACGAGGTCAAGCGCCTGGTCGATGTAGACCGTCTGGTCGAAGACCTGCTCGAGCCGGAGCTCCCCCGCGAGGTTCATCGACTTCGCCGATCGCTCGAGCAGCCCGCCCGGCTCGCGCATCGCGGCGATCTCCTCCTGCAGCCCCCGCATCACCTCGATCACGTTCGAGCCGGGATCGCGCTGGGCGTTGAGGGCGATGACCGGCTCGCCGCGGCTCCGGACGAAGGTGTCGGGACGGCGGAAGTCCTCGATCACCTCCGCCACGTCGCGGAGGTGCACCGCCCCCTGCGGCGTCTCCGCGAGGACGATCCGCGCGAGGTCCTCCGGTCGCGTCGCCTGCCCCATCGTGCGGAGGCGGAGATCGAACTTCGAGTCGGCGACGAGCCCGGCGGAGACGTCGCGGTTCGCCGCGGCGATCGCCCGCCGCACGTCGCTCACCGAGAGCCCGAGCCGCGCGAGCGCCTCCGGGTCGAACCGCACCTGCACCTGCCGCTCGCGACCGCCGAGGGCGTTGACGTCGGAGACCCCCGGCACCCGCTCGAGCCGCGGCTTGATCCGATCCTCCGCGAAGTCCTGGAGCGTGCGGATGTCGAGGGTCGGGTCCGTCGTCGAGAGGACCATCCACGCGATGTAGTCGCGGTTCTCCGGGTCCGACGCCTCGACGACCGGCTCCCGCGCGGTCTCGGGATACCTCGCCACGCGGCGCAGGCGGTCGCTCACCTCGCGGAGCGCCTCCTCCTTCCTCATGCCGAGGCGGAAGCGGAGCCGGATCGTGCCGACGCCCTGACTGCTCGTCGAGGTCATCTCCTCGAGACCGGCGATCCCCTTGAGCTCGTCCTCCTGCGGATCGACGATCTCCCGCTCGACCTCCTCGGGTCCGGCGCCATCCCAGCGGGTCGAGACGGAGATGATGGTGTCGTCGATCGTCGGGGTGAGTTGGATCGGCAGCTGCCGAAGCGCCACGAACCCCGCGAGCACGAGGAGGACCCCGAGCGAGATCACCGTGACCGGCTGCTCGATCGCGCGTCGGATCACCGCCGCTCAGCCTCCCGCCGCCGCAGCGCCCGCGGCGGGCAGGGGCATGACCGGCGACATCGGCATGAGGCGCTCGTTGCCCTCGACGACGACCTCGTCCCCCGCCGCGAGCCCGCCCGCGTGGATCGCCCAGCGATCGCCGAGCGGGAAGGCAAGATCGACCGGCAGCGGCATCGCCATGCGAGGACCATCGGGCGCGCCGCGCAGGACCCACGCGATCGGTCCGGTCTCGCGGAAGAGGACCGCGTCCTTCGGGAGGGTGATCCACGCCCGCGGCTCGCCGAGCGGCACGAACGCCGTCGCCGACATGCCGGGCAGGAGCCTCCGACCGGGGTTCGCGATCGCGCCGATCGCGGTGAAGCTCCGACCGCTCCGCGCGACCTCGGGCACGATGCGGAGCTCCCCGAGCCGCATCACCTCGCCGGTCGCGTCGATCCGCAGGAACACGCCCTTCAGGTCAAGCGGTCGCCCGCCCGCGACGTCCGCCGCCGCCGCATCGACGACCGTCTGGGGCACCGCGAGCCACGCCTCGAGCCGGTCGACTTCGACGAGCGTCGCGACCCCCCCGCCGGGCGCGAGCCACTGACCGACCTCGACGAGCCGCGCGGTGACCACGCCGTCGAAGGGCGCCCGGATCGCGAGGTCCTCGAGCCGCTGCGCGAGGAGGTCGATCCGCGCCCGCGCGACCGCGAGGTCCTTGCGGGCGCGATCGACCCGCGCCGCGGCGATGTCGCGGGCGCTCGTCGAGTTCAGGATCTCCCGCTCGCTGACCGCGCCGCTTGCGCGGCTCCGCTCGACGAGCTCGAGGTCGCGGATCGCCTGCCGCTCCTCCGCCTCGCGCTCCCGAAGATCCGCCTCGCTCGCGGCCGCCTGCGCCCGGGCGACCTCGAGGTCGAGGCGCACCCGCACCGGATCGAGCCGGACGAGGAGGTCGCCCGCGGCGACCGCGTCGCCCTCGACGACGAGGACCTCCTCCACGATCCCCGCCTCGATGCCCGCGACGGTCGAGGTGCGGGGCGCCCGCAGCTCGGCGGTGACGCTCCGCCGAGGCGCGAGGTCCTCCGCGGCGACGGTCGCGGTCCGCACCATCGCCGGGGGCGCCTGCGCGACGCTCGAGCGTGCGCCGGCAAGCATCATCAGGGCGAGCAGGATGGGGAGAAGCCGCGGGCGGGGCATGCGTGGTCTCGGACGCGACGAAGGGCACGCCGCCGCATCGGCGGAGGAAGCGTCCTTCCGCCAGACGTCCGCGGTCGATGATACCGGCGCCTTCGCGCGGGTCATCGCTCGCTACCATCCCGACCCCCGCGAGGCACGAGCCATCGCCTCGCGCGGTCGGAGGCTTGATCCGTGGAATGCGGCATCGTCGGTCTGCCCAACGTCGGAAAGAGCACCCTCTTCAACGCCCTCACCGCGGCGGGGATCGAGGCGCAGAACTATCCCTTCTGCACCATCGAGCCGAACGTGGGCGTGGTGGCGGTGCCGGATCCGCGGCTCGCCCGCATCGAGAAGCTCGTCAAGACGCAGAAGGTGGTGCCCGCGGCGATCCGCCTCGTCGACATCGCCGGGCTCGTCGAGGGCGCGAGCAAGGGCGAGGGTCTCGGCAACAAGTTCCTCGCGAACATCCGCGAGGTCGACGCGATCCTCCACGTGGTCCGCTGCTTCGAGGATCCGGACGTCGTGCACGTCTCCGGCACGGTCGATCCGCTGCGGGACATCGAGGTCATCGCCACCGAGCTCATGCTCGCCGACCTGCAGCAGATCGAGGGCGCCCTCGACAAGGCGCAGCGGCAGGCGAAGTCGGGCGACAAGGAGGCGAAGCTCCGCGTCGCGGTCCTCGAGCGCTGCCTTGCCTGCCTCGACGCCGGTCGACCCATCCGCGCCCTCGAGTTCGCCCCCGAGGAGAGCGCCGCGGTGCGGTCCTTCGGGTTCATCACCGCGAAGCCGGTGCTCTACGTCTGCAACGTGGACGAGGCGCACATGGATGGCTCCGGCGAGCTCGTCGCCCGCGTCCGCGCCCACGCCGCGAAGACCGGCGGGGAGTCGGTCGTCGTCTGCGCGAAGATCGAGTCCGAGCTCGCCGAGCTCGGCGAGCCGGACCGCGCGGAGATGCTCGCCTCGCTCGGGATGAAGGAGCCGGCGCTCGCGGTCGTCGCCCGCGCCGCCTACGACCTCCTCGGGCTCCAGAGCTACTTCACCGCGGGTCCCAAGGAGATCCGGGCCTGGACGATCCGCCAGGGCGACACCGCCCCCAAGGCGGCGGGGGTCATCCACGGCGACTTCGAGCGGGGCTTCATCCGCGCCGAGTGCTTCTCGATCGAGGACCTCGAGCAGTTCAAGAACGAGAAGGCGATCCGCGAGGCGGGCAAGCTCCGCAGCGAGGGCAAGGACTACGTCGTCCGCGACGGAGACGTGGTGCACTTCCTCTTCAACGTGTGATCGAGCCGGGCGTGTCGGACGGTCGGACGGTCGGACGCTGTTCGACGTCTTCCCATTCCCATCTCGTCACGAACCGGACAGTTCCCGACACAGCGCGTTGAAGTCGTCGAGGTGCCGCTCGACCACGGCCCGCAGGATCGCCCGGTCGAGCATCCGGTACTGGTGAACCGCCACGTTCCGGAAGCCCACCATCGAACGCATGCGTGCGGCGGTGGCGTCCGTCAGCAGCCCCGCTCGCTCGAGCAACGTGAACGCCTCGGCGCTGTCGCCGGGGATTCCGAGCCCGCGAAGCGGGACCACCCGCGAGGCGGCGTCGATCGCCTGCTCGCAGGCCCGCTGAAGATTCAAGACGACCGCATCCTGCACCAAACCGCATCCTGCACCAATTGGTCCTCAAGTCGATCGAGATCGCCCGCGACGAAGGTCCGGACCTGCTCGATGCAGCGGTGGATGCTGGCGAGCTTCTGCATGAAGACCTCATCCGCCACGGAATCGCTCCCGCATGGATTCGGTGCACATCCGCCGGTTGGGCCCGAACGCCGCGTGGTCGGAAAGGGCGTGGGTCGCGAACAGGTCCGCCTCGAACTGGTTGGGGGCCGCGAGCAGGCGACCCTCGTGCGTCGCCATGACCCGCAGCAGTCCCGGGGCGGCGCGAAGGTCGACGAGGTCGACGCGAGCTCCCGCAACGCGCTCGAGACGCGTCGCCGCCATCCCCACCGCGATCGGATCGAGCTTGCCGTCGGCGAGCACCGCAAGATCGACATCGCTCCGCGGCGTCGCCTCGCCCCGGGCATGGCTGCCGTAGAGCCACAGCCCGAAGAACCGGCGATCGGGGAACGACTCCGCGAGCGTCTCCATCACCCGATCTGCAAGGCGGACGCGATCGATCATGGCGGCAGTGTAGGGATCGATCTCCGATCGTCTTGCCCGTCGATGGGCGCTTCCGTGATCCGCCGCTTGCCGCGGCGACTCCGCACGGAAACGCGGCCGAAGCGAAGCATGCCGTCCACGGCACCGCCGACCGGATTCCCGGTCCGCAGTGCCGTCACGACGGATTCGGGCGAAGCAGCGTCTCGCCATTCACCCTGCCGACGACCGTGGACTCCTTCGCCCGCCCGCGGCGCCGGGCGCCATCGCCCGAGGGCCGTCGGTTCCGATCGAAGGGTGCTCGCGGCACGAAACCCGTTGTTGTTGTTGTCGTTGCCGGGCTCGTTGTTGTTGCGGTTCGACGCACGACAGTTGTTGGAGTTGTTGTTCCAGCTCCCGCCACGCAACACCCGGTTCGTGCCGTTGGACAGGTCGTCGCCGATTGCAGCCTACCCGAAGCTGGCGACGATCGCGTCCGCACCCGAGCGACACAGGATCGTCTCGAACGCCCCCTGTCCTGTCGCGTGCCTCGCGTGACCTCGCCACGCCGCGAGACTCTGCCAAAGCGTGTTCGCCGGCAGGCACTCTCCCCGCACCTGCTGCGAGAGTCGTCGCAGCCTCCGCGTCGCCCGAAGCACGCTCGGTCGAAGCAGCCGCCGCTCGCCTTGCTTCAGGCGGAACCCCAGAAAGGGAACCTCGGTCGAGGTCGAGTGGACCCCGCCCTTGCGCGGGTGCAGGCGAAGACGCAGTCCTTCGAGCGTCTCGGCGATCCGGCCCCTGAGGTGCCACAGGCGGTCGGACTCGTCCGCGAACACCAGCAGATCATCGCAGTAGCGGAGGTACTCGCCAAAGCCGAGCCGATCCATCACCTCGTGGTCGAGCCGATCGAGCAGGACATTGGCGAGGAACTGCGAGGTCAAGTTGCCGATCGGAAGACCCCGCCGCCGCTCGAGGGGCGTGAAGAGGTCGTCGCCGGGGAACCACTCCTCGACCGGCTCCTGGGGATTGCTGCCGTCGATCACGCGATCAAGCACCGCACGCAGGCGCTCGTCGGCGATCACGCGACGCACCTCCGCCTTGAGGACCTCGTGATCGATCGAGGGGAAGAACTTGGCGACGTCCGCCTTGAGGACGAACCGCCGTCGGACCATGAGGGTGCTCGCCCGCCGCAGCGCCGCATGGCTCCCCTTGCCGACCCGGCAGGCGTAGGAGTGCGCGACGAAGCGTCGCTCGAAGTGGGGCTCGAGCAGGGAGACGATCGCGTGATGCACCACTCGGTCGCGAAACGGCGCCGCGCTGATCAGTCGAGGCTTGGGCTCGACGATGCGGAAGGTGCGGTACGACCCGGGGAACCACCTGCCCGCCGACAGTTCCTCCGCGAGCCTAAGGCACTCCGGCTCGAGGTCGAGCAGGAACCTCGCGACATCCGGCTTGCGGCGCTTGCCGCGGGCGGCAGTTCGCGCAGCGCGGATCAGGTGCCCGGGCTCGCAGAGGTCGCGGAAGAGTTCGCCGTTGCGTCCGATGCCTTTCGCCATGCGCCCACCTGCATTCCCAGATCGACCTGCAGCTTCGCCGCGTGAACGAAGCTCTGCTCCGAAAGAAGCGTCATCTCGCAGGCAAGCCGCAGCAGGTGCCGCGCGACCTGCAGGCGCCGATTCGCGAACTCGAGCGCCTCGCCGCGGCGCGAGCCGCGGCTGTACTGCGCCGCGACGAGCGACTCGAGCACGTCGAGGTGCGCCGCCTCGATGCGGCTTCCCAACCCGTAGCGCACCTGCCTCGGAAACCGCCCCACCTTGGGAATGATCCACTTCAGCAGATCCGCCGCCAGGATCACCGCGGCTGGTTCCGAAGGCGGCGGCGCGGTCACGAGTCGTTCACCCGACACTTGACTTGCACGATGGAGAAACCAGAAGTGGCAGCAGAGAAGGAAGAAGAAGGAAGAAGAGAAGAGGAAAGATGGAAGATGGGAAAAGGGAACTCAAGGAGTCCTCGCGGCACGAAACCCGCCG
>Ga0194132_10001466_pt1 | contig 47585 bp, 41 predicted proteins | sample TA2KigOf80mmetaG_FD_148612 | JGI IMG/M metagenome (GOLD analysis project Ga0194132, IMG submission 148612) | Freshwater microbial communities from Lake Tanganyika, Tanzania - TA2015054 Kigoma Offshore 80m | ecosystem: Environmental > Aquatic > Freshwater > Lake | place: Tanzania: Lake...
TTCACAAAGATTCTACATGCCATGCCTGAATTTGATTGTATTGAATTTGGTGTAGAGGATATTGTTCGTTCAGGTTTGGTTAAATCTTATATCGTTAATAAACTGAATTTGGGATTCTAATGTTTACACACCTTGACATTGACTTGCCAGAAATGGCAAGTCGTACCATTGATGGGACTAGGTTTTATCCTACCCCATCAGGGTCTCTTTATCCATCTATTACATCTGTAACTTCACACGTCAATCGTCAAGTCTTTAAGGACTGGCGAAAGCGTGTTGGTGAAGAGGAGGCAAATAGAATTACTAGGGAATCTACAACTAGAGGAACTAACTTTCATGAAATTTGTCAAGATTATCTTGAGAATAGTTTGAAGGAAGATAATAATTATGATTCCCTAGCACACTATATGTTTCTTGCAGCTAAGCCCTATATAGATAGGATAAATAATATTCATGCAATTGAAAAATCTCTATACAGTGATGTACTAGGTATTGCTGGTAGAGTTGATTGTATTGCTGAGTATGATGGGGAACTAGCAGTCATTGACTTCAAGACTTCTAAGAGTATTAAACCAGAGGCTTGGATTCAACAATACTTCGTTCAAGAAGTTGCTTATGCTTGCATGTATTATGAGTTAACTCAAACAAAAGTTAAAAAACTTATTACCATTATGGTAACTCCTGATGGTGAGGTTAAAGTTTTTGATAAGAGAAACAAAGGTGATTACATAGAACTTTTGATTCAGTATATCAAACAATTTGTTCACGATAAATTGGAATCAAATGGAAACACTAACTAATGTTCAAACAGCATTAAACGATAAATTTTTAAGTCAGAGTAAATTCTCAAGTGAAATTGAAACAATTGTCAATACTAATAATTTAACTTATATCGAAGCAATAATCCAATATTGTGAAGATAATAATCTTGAAGTTGAATCTGTACCTAAACTTTTATCTAAACCACTTAAAGAAAGAATTAGATGTGAAGCAATTCAATTGAATTGTCTTCGCAAATCATCAAGAGCAAAACTTCCTTTATGACTCCAATTGATTGCTATAAAACATACTTAGCATTTAAGAATCATTTTTCAAAAGAAAGTTTTGATTATTTTAAATATAATGGGAAGACACGAGCAACACCAGAGTCTTTCTATAAAAGAAATGATCGTTACTTTTTTGAAAAGATGTCTAGACAAAAAAGTGATGATGAGATAAAAAATTATTTTCTTGCTAGTTTTATTGAGTGTGATGATTCTCAAAAAATATGGATCAGAGAAATCATCAATTGTGGTGATCAATATTATGATCAATGGAGTAAACGCACTCAAAGTTTAAGTTATAATTTTAAACAAGAAATTAATTCTTTATTTACTGAATTTGATTTTAAAGATGTGTTTGTATGTAAGATGGGTAATCACCCAATCTTACTTAAACAACACATTATAAATAAAGTGTCCATTGAAACAATGGTTATTCTTGATCATATTTTTAATTATGTTCAAAAGTTTGATGTGAATTTAATAGACCCTATTTGGGAATCTTATAGTATGAAGATCAAGAAATATAAACCATTTATTAATATTGATGTAGTACCTTATAAAAAAATTTTGAAGGAGACCTTAACAAATGACTGAGCAGCAACAGCATCTCAAAACTTGTTTTGAGAATTTACAAAAAGTCTTGTCAGATATTCGCAATCTTGAAGCAGAGCTAACTCAACGCAGAGAGATGGCTACCAAAATGCAAGGAATTGCTGAATATCTACAAGGAATTGGTGTTAAATTGGAAGAAGAAGCACCAGCTGAAATTCCACCTGAGGAGAAAAAAGCTTCCTCCATTCCAACCAAAGATGCTTGACAACCAAACTAACATCTGTTAGAATCTATCCGTACACTTATCCAATCTATCCGTTTTATCCGAATGTCCTTTTCCGATCTTAAAAAACAATCTAAACTTGGTTCCCTTACAGCAAAGCTTGTAAAGGAAGTCGAAAAACTTAACTCAACAAGTTCCTCTTCTGATGACCGTCTCTGGAAGCCAGAAGTTGATAAAGCAGGTAATGGCTATGCAGTCATTCGTTTTCTTCCTGCTCCCGATGGGGAAGAACTTCCTTGGGTTAAAGTGTACAACCATGCATTCCAAGGCACTGGTGGTTGGCTGATTGATAACTGCCTCACTAGCATTGGTGCTAAGTGTCCTGTGTGTGAAGCAAATAGTTTGCTTTGGAATAGTGGTTCTGATGCAAATAAAGAAATTGCTAGGAATCGTAAGCGTAAACTTTCTTATTATAGCAACATCTATGTTGTAAAGGATCCTTCCAATCCTGATAACGAGGGTAAAGTGTTCCTCTTCAAGTATGGTAAAAAAATCTTTGACAAGATTCAAGCAGCAATGCAACCTGAGTTTGAAGATGAATCTCCCATCAATCCCTTTGACTTTTGGCAAGGTGCCGACTTTAAACTGAAGATTAAGAAGGTTGCTGGTTATTGGAACTATGACTCCAGTGAGTTTACTGCTCCCTCTGCACTACTGAGTGATGACGAAGCACTAGAAGCAATCTGGAAAAAGGAATATTCTCTTGCTGAATTTGTTTCTGCTGAGAAGTTCAAGTCTTATGAACAGCTAAAGACTCGTCTTGATACTGTTCTTGGTAAGACTGCTGCTAAGCCTGTTGATGAATCTTTTGAAGATGAAGATGACTATCGAGCACCTTCAGTTCCAGAAGATCTTAGTTCTGAACTAAAGAATCTTTCTTCTAGTAGTTTAAGTGATGATGAAGATGATGATGCTCTTAGCTATTTTCAAAGTCTTGTAGATGCATGATAAAATTACCCTCCTTCGGGAGGGTTTTTTTATATCTTAGGGATACATTGATCATTAACTTTAATATTAAATTCATCTACAAACAATGATGATGGTTTATATCTAAAAATCTGATTTAGTTCTCGCTCTATAAGCGAAATATATTCAGGTCTAATTAAAACAATACTTCTTTTATCATCATTGAGTTGTAATTCATACTCATAATTTGATACTGGTTTAACTGGAGATACTGTTCGCACTAATATATTGCCACCTACAGTTTCAGTATACTTTAAAGTATAATTACTTTTTACTTTTATACCACCCTTTAATATTACACTTCCAAATGAATTTTTAACCTCGGTAGTTTCATAATGGTGTATTTCACTTAATTCTTGTTCGGTATATTTTGAAAATAGAAAATTATTTAAATCTGATTGGGATAGGGGCCACTCATCTTGTACATTTTGAATATTGTTTGCAATGAAAATTAGCCAATCATATGTTGCGTTATTGTAATATTTTTGCGAAACATTATCTGGTCTATCATTACCAATAATTTGATAATCTTCAAATGCAGAATAAATTTTTAAAATACTTTCTGGAATGAAAGGTCTTTTAAAAAGATTCTTAATCTTGGTATAATCATTACCAGAATTTTTGCCACTTTGTTGAGTGGGATAAATTATGTTTGGTAAATTTTTAAAGTATGCCATTAGAGTCCTACGTCGTCTTCTGCTGTTGTTGCAAAATCATTAGCAAGTAGTGGAGTCAACTCAAGGAATGACATTTGAATTATTGTTGATACTGGATGGGAATCTTGATATGCTGCCCAACCTACTCCATCTGGTGTATGATTAACTGTAATTTGTCCTAAAGCACATAATTTTGGTTTTGGTAAACTTGGATTATAGTTACCATCAGCTTTTTCATAACGAAGAACAAATACGTTTGGTGATTGTAAAAGAACTGAACCTGATTGTGGCGCAGTTGGTAACATATTTATTTTAAAAAATCTAATTATTTTTCTAACTAAAGATGCTTCCTTCTTAGACCTTGGTGTTAACTTCCATTGCATATCAAATGTTCTTAATGATGGGGATCTGAATAGCAATTCTGCATTTGGATTGACTGCAGCACCAGTAGATCTGGTAAGCAAATCACCTGGCTCAACTGGCGTTGAAGATACTTTACCTATAACTTGAGATATGACATCGGCACTAAAGGCTTGAGAGGCTGCTGGATTACTTGCTAATTTTGCTTCAGCCATATACTTACCTAATGCAGCAAATGCCTGTATACCGCCATCTGCACCTAAAGCTGCTCCTAATTCAGAAGCAGTTCCTAAAACTCCAGCTCCATATAATCCAGAAAGTGAAGTTGCTAATGCGGCACCCATCACACTCATTTTAGAAATTCCCCATTCTGTTTTTGCGCCATCGGTGATTGATGCTGGCATTGGAAGAACAACTTCACCTAGAAAACTTAAATTTTTTGGTAATGATGCGTTAAAAGAAGCTAAACCATTTCCAATAATTGCTGATGGAGCGATAATTGATTTATCTAATCCACCTTGAGTAATTAACCCAGGCTGAGGAACTTGATATTTTAAAGCACCAATTCTAATATAATCTTGTGGAGTAGACTCTTTATTGCTTGCAGATCCAAATTTTCCTACGTTTAAATCTTCAGGAAATACATATACTTTCCCGTAAGTTGATGGGGGTGGTTGAATATTTTTACTGGCAAGATTTTGAAATGGTGCATTAGTTCCTGCTGCACCAGTTGCATTTGCTGCGTTTACTTTTTCTTGATAGTTTTTATCAAATAATGATTGATCAGCAATGCCTTGAAATGATGGGGCTACTCCTACACTTGCTTGGTTATTTGCCTGTAAAAAACCATTAATTTGATTATTCCAATTATTTTGATTATTTTGATATAAATTAGTTGCTGTTTGATAATCAACTGGAATTAAATTATTTGGTGGCTGCACTTGATATAATTGTAAAATTTGACCTTGATTTGGGCCATTTGATGATACTAAAGCCGAATATGTATTCCCATTAGAATCTTGTACTTGAGCATTGACTAAAGTATTTTTTTGAGGAACTGCCATTACTTGTTACCTGACCATACACGGTTTGGAACTACTCTTTGACCACGCTCATCGACAAATAATTCAACAATATATTTTGATAAACCTTCAACATCATTATTAGGTACTTTAGATATACCTTCAATTCCACTTATAATATAAGTATGTAGGCATATTTCTGGTATACTATTTAAACTATTTATCCAATTTTTCGCAACTTGCCCTCGGTATGCTGGATTTAAATAATGGACATTAGCACCAAGAATTGTTCCCTTCTGAGTATTTATTTTTAAAATCTGTGCCAGTGGAAATCTATCCCAATATGGATATCGATTTGGATATCTGGCAGAATATGTAAAATAATAAAATTTTCCAATATCTAATCCGTATGTATCTAAAAAATGTGTTTGATTCTCTTGAGGTTGATTAGCTAAAACCTCAAACATTTTATTTCGATACCAGTCTTGAGATACAAATCTTCCTCCAAATTCTCTTCTTTTATCTTGATCTATTTGTTCGGAAGGTTTCATAATCCTAACTCTTCTTCGGTTAAAATTTTAAATTCCATTAATCGATCAGCACAATATTCTCTAGCTGCTTTCCACTTTGCTTGATTTTTTGCATACTCATAATTTTCTTGTGCCCATTTTTTAGTTTTTCTTTTTGGATTTTGTAATGGTGGTTGTGTATATTTTTTTGGCTTTACTTCAAATAAGTAAATTTTTATTTCACCATTTCGTTCTTTAAGTTTTACCCAAAAATCTACAAAGTACCGATGAGGTTTATTATCTAACGGAGAAATATATGGTATTACAACTTCTTCACTATTCCATTCTAAAATATTTTCATTCATGTCACAATAATTCATAAATTTCAATTCCCAAAGAGAACGATAAAAAATATTTGTAGAATTGCCTTTATATTTTTTATAATTCTTTGGAGAAAATTTACCTTGATAATACATATACATAGTATAAAATACTAAAAGTATTTAGAAATGTCATCAAATACCAAACTTTATTATCCAATTGAAAGTATAAGGAACACCTTTTCAAAAGTATCATCTACTTCTTTTTATAAAGTTGCCTTTCCGATTTCGGGTGGATTGAAAGATTGGATGAAAGAAATAGGATTATATAAATTAAAAGTTAGTGATGGTTTAGATCCTATAGAGGCAATTGAATTACTTTGTGCTGGTGCTATTCTTCCTGGCACTAGCTTTAAAATGACAGAAACAGCTGGAAATCGTCAAGGAATTTTAGAAAAATATCCTATATTTAAACAATATCCAGAAGTAGCATTGACATTTTATGTTGATACCAATCATAATGTGGTTAAATTTTTTGAAGAATGGTCTAATTATATTACACCAATGTATACTACAAATGGAAAAGTTGAGGCTAATGATAATGGGTTGGTTGTAAAGCAAGCGAAGAAAGAAAATAATTATTTTAAAATGAGATACCCAAATGATTATACTCAAACGATATACATTTCTAAATTTGAAAGAGATTTAAATACACCCAAACCTACTAGCAAAACTGGTAAGGGAAATTATGCTTATCAAAACTCACCAGTATTAACTTATGAATTTGTAAAAGCATATCCAAGCAATATTATTGCTTCGGCAGTTTCTTACGAAGGAACTTCTGTATTAAGTTTAACAGTTAATTTTGTATACAATAGGTATTTTATTACGAATGGAACACCAACATTTGATAAGTCTTTGATTATTCCCGATTTAAAAACTTCTAATGTAACACCACCAACAGTAGTTAATAATCCCAATACCAATTCAAATTTAAATATTGGTGGAATTGATCAGGGACTTAACCCTAATATTGCTTAATAAATAATTTTACTGAAGTTACTTTAGGACATTATGCCTTTACCACAACCCACTGCTCCGCAGTATGAACTTACTCTGCCATCTAACGGAAAGAAAATAAAGTATAGACCATTTGTTGTTAGAGAAGAAAAGATTCTAATCTTGGCAGTAGAATCAAAAGATATTAAACAAATCTCTAATGCAATTAAACAAGTTTTAGAAGCATGTATTGTTACAAAAGGAATCAAAGTAGAGTCTCTTCCAATCTTTGACATTGAATATTTGTTTTTAAATATCCGAGCAAAATCTATTGGTGAATCAATTGAGTTACTTATTACTTGTGGAGATGATAATGTCACACAAGTACCATTGACAGTTTATGTTGATGAAATTGAAATCAAAAAACCAGATGATCACAATGATACAATTGATTTAGAAGATGGGTATTATATTAAAATGAAGTATCCATCTTTGATTCAATTTATTGAAGAGAATTTTGAGTTTACTAAAAAAAGTTCTAATGAAATTGACAGAGCATTTAAATTGATGTCCTCATGTATTGACACCGTGTACAATGAAGAAAGTGCATGGACAGCATCTGAATGTACTGAAAAAGAATTAATTGATTATATTGGTAAACTAACTCCAAAACAGTATAAAAAAGTTGAGCAGTTTTTTAAGACAATGCCAAAGCTTTCTTACTCCACGAAAGTAATAAATCCTCAAACTGAAGTAGAAAATAATGTAGTCTTGGAGGGTCTTGCCGATTTTTTCAGTTAGCCCTAGCGCATGAAGACTTGGAAACTTACTATAGAATTAATTTCTCGTTAATGCATCAACATAAATATTCTTTGACTGAAGTTGAAGATATGATTCCTTGGGAAAGGGAAATCTATTTAGAATTGCTACGGCAACATATTGAGCAATTAAACGAGAAGGCGCAACAAAATGGCAGGATCTAAAAGAATAAATTTATCTAGATTTTTCAGACAAGATTCTGCATCACCTTCTGGCGTTGGGGTTAGAGACGAATTGGGAGCAATACCACAGGCACAAGTTGTCATGAGTGGCAAAGATTTATCAGATATACTGAGAATAATTCAAACTACAACAGATATAAGCACTGAACAAAAAGAATTTATCAGAGTTGAAGATCGTAATGATGATATATTGCAATCTCTAGTTAATGGATTGCAGCAAAGAATATTTGGATTGCAATCAAGTTTATTCAGACTAAAATCTGATTTTGAAAGTTATTTAAGTGCATCAAAAAGGTTAGATAAGAAAAAAGAAAGGCAGGCATATACTCAATATGCAGAGGTAACAAAGAGAGAAACTTTTGCTTCTCCTAGTGAGGGACTTATTTCTACATATACTCCACCATCATATAGTGATCGAGGTGATGGTGAAGGTGGAGAAACTTCTTTAGTAGGTGCTGTTGCTGGAGGATTAATAGGTACTGGTGGAGCTTTGTTAGGAAATATGCTTGATGATGAAGATGATTCTAATTATACGCCGCCACCTGGAAAATCATATAGTTTACAGCAATTAAAAGAGTTAGCATTAAGTGTTGGATTTAAAGGTGAAAATGCTGATAAAGCTGCTGCGATTGCATATGCAGAATCTACAGGAAATACTCAAGCACATAATGATAATTACAAGAGGGGTGGTGACGATAACTCTTATGGATTGTGGCAAATTAACATGATTGATGAGCCAGGATATATGCTTGGTGAAGAACGAAGAAAGAAATTTAATTTAAAATCTAATGAGGAACTGTGGGATCCTCAAGTTAATGCTAGGGTTGCATTCGCATTATCTGGCGGATCTAAATTTGGTGCATGGACTACTTTTGGTGGAGAAAAATATAAGGGTGCATTGGAACAAATTAAAAAACTTCCAACTACAGCAAAAGGTAAACCTACAGAAAAACCAGCAGGAACTTCACCACAAGCCAGTGCAACTACAGAACCAGCATCAGCAACTGTGGCATCTTTATCCACTACAAATGTCGAAGCGACACAAATATCCACAGCACCACAAACACCCGCACAAATTGCAGAAGAAGAAAAATCTATTATGGCAAGTCAGGTGAAGGCTCAAAAAGGAGAAAAAACAAAAGCAGAAACTTTAAGTCAATCTAAAGGTGACATGGCATCGGCTGGTCCTCCTATTGTAATACCAGTAAATAATAATCAAACACCAGCTGGACAAGACATGCAAGTTTCAGCTGGAAATGCTATTCCTGGTGGACTAACTGAAAATAGAAATAATTTTTATCCATCTCTTTCTAGAGCAATCCTAGGAATTATGGTATAATAAAATGGGAGATTTGAAAACAGATTTACTTACAAAAAATAGTTTAGGATACTTAGATAATTTAATTAAAGATTTAATTAAGGCATCAGAATCTATTAGCAAAGATTATGTTGTAAAAGCTAAAAAAAGTATACTCGATGAAAGCCTTCAGGTATCTTTACAAAAGTATTATGAAACCACACAAAAACCTGAGGGAGTTCCTACTGCAAAACCAGTCTCAACATATGAACCGCCCGAGTACAAAGTTTCTGCTCCGCCATCACAAATAGAAGAAGATTTACTTCCAGGAGAAAGAGAAGAAAAAGCTTTTGGATTGGGGAAAGTTGCTGGTGTTGGTGCAGCTGGATTAACTGGTGCTGTTGTATCACAATATACTCCTGATGGAACAAATGGAAAATTGAGACAAGATCAATTAACATCTGTCGGAACCTTATCAGGATCTCCAGAAGGAGGTCCATATTGGTATGGAAGAACAGCATACTTAAGACCTGATGCTGCTCAAGCATTTTTAAGAGCAAAGCAAGATGCTAATAAAGCAGGTATTACTATTATAATTAATAGTGCTTATAGAAGTTTAGAACATCAGAAAGCTTTACAAGGAAAATATGCAGTGGTTGCTACTCCTGGAGCATCTCCTCATGGTGCTGGTATTGCATTAGATATTGAATTGGGTGCAGGTCATGATTGGATGAAAAAAAATGGAATGAAATATGGATGGAAATGGATGGCAATTCCAAATGATGATGTACACTTTGAATATGTTGGAGGGGGATCAAGTAAAGTTGATGTTAAGAAACCAGAAAAAAATATTCCTCAACAATTATCATCTGCAGGAAAAAACCGTCAGTTAATAGCAGTAGTAAATAATCAATCACAAGTAACACAAAATCAACAGGTTGCTTCAACCGCTCCTTCTACCTCTCTAAATAAAAATTATAGTAACTTCACAGAAGTATTGTTAACTCACACTACCTTTAATGTTGGATAATGTCAGCAGAAAATAATTATAAAGTAGAAGAATTTACCATCACTCCTCTAAAAGGAAATTCAGTAAAGATTGATTTATCAGTCAATTCTTTAGCTTCATTTGAATATTATGAAGATGTTCTTTCACCCACAATTACTGCCAAGGCTACGTTTGCAATTGTTGATATTAAAAATTTACCACAAGGATTTGATATTTACGGTGGGGAAAAAGTAGATATCAGAATATCAACAACGTCTTCTAATAACAATTTGATACTGAATGATGCTAAAAGAAGTTTATATGTTAGGTCTGCATCAGTAGATAAAAAATCTAATTTGGGAACTTATAGCATTGAAATGGTGAGTCGAGAAACTTTAGTGAGTGAAGTTACTAGGGTTAAAAATAGATTTGATGGAAAAATAAATGAAAGTGTTAAATCAATTTTTAGTCAATTAAAATCTCAAAAAACACTTGTAACAGAAGATAGTGTAAATAAGTATTCTTTCATTGGCAACATTAGAAGACCTTTTGATATAATAATGTGGCTTTGTCCGAAAGCAGTTCCAGTAGGAAGTAAGGGATTTGGAACTGCTGGTTATTTATTTTTTGAAACACAAGACGGTTATACTTTTAAGAGTGTAGATAAATTAATTAGTCAGAAAAGTTCTTTTACATATGAAAAAACTGAGAAAGTAGATCCTTATAATCCTAAAAATAAACTTAGAATTTTATCATCAAATATATCTAAGAACAATGATATATTATCTTCATTGAGAATGGGAATGTATACGAATGAAAGTTTATTCTACAGTCTATATGATAATAAAGTCATTCCTTTTAAATATACGTTACAAGATAAATACTCTAGTCTATCAAAGTCATCTCAAACTAGCAATTATCCAAAATTGCCAGAAGGAATTGAAAATACTACATCAAGATTTGTAGTTCGCACACTAGATGTTGGTAATTTGAGTTTAGATGGAAAGATGGAAACTATAGAAAACTTACCTAAATATCAAGCAGAAGCTGCAGTTAGATATAATTTATTATTCTCTCAAATTTTGAATATTGTTATACCATGCAACTTAGATTTGAGAGCTGGACAAGTTATAGAATGCAGAATACCCGAATCAACTGCAAATTCACTAAACAAAAAATTTGAATCGCAACAAACTGGTAATTATATGATTGCAAATCTGTGCCATAAATTTCAAGGAAATCAAAGTTATACTTTATTAAGTCTGATACGCGATTCTTATGAATTAAAATCAGGAGGAAATTGATGGACAATATCAATCAACATATTCAATTTAATAAAAATAAATTAGAAGATCCAGTAATCTCTAGTCAAAGTAGAAGATATTATGAAAATGAATTGGAAAGTTTAGAACGGTATCGTGAACGGTATCCAGAAGATACACACGATCCAACTCCGTTTGAATTATACTGTAGTGATAATCCAGACGCATCTGAATGTAGAATTTACGAAAGCTAATGTTATTAGATCAGTCATCCAATCAATTATTAAGAACACACTTCATTGGAAGAGATGGTTTTGTATGGTGGGTAGGTCAAGTTGCTGCTCGCCAAACTAGTAAGTGGGATGCAGTAGATATTAAAAAGAAAAAAGAAGGTGAAGAACTTTATTATAATAGAGTTAAAGTAAGAATTTTTGGGTATCATCCAATTAGTACTAATGAACTACCAGATGATAAACTTCCATGGGCACACATATTAGTTCCTCCTGGAGAATCTAACGGTGTTGGTAAAATAGGAAAGGCTCATAGTTATCAGGGCGGTGAGACTGTGATGGGATTTTTTCTTGATGGAGATGATGCTCAACAGCCAGTTATCTTTGGTAGTTTATATAAATCTTCTGAAATTAAATCAGTAAGTTTAGACCAAGTAGTACAAAATTCATCATCAAAACTTCAACCTTTTGATCCAAACCAAGCTAAACCTCATAATTCATTAGCACCTAAAAAAGATAGCGGACAAAATGTTGGAACTGGTCAAGGATCGCCAAATGATAAAGGGCAATCATCGCCAGGAAATAAATCGGGCATAGAAAATATTGCAGCAGAACAGGGTGAAAAAGATGCTCCTGCAGCTGCAAAATTATTTTCAGATAAAGTTAATAATAAAACAGTTGAGCCATCTCTATGTAATAAAAATAGATTTGCTAGAATTACTGCAGCGATTGAATCATTACTAAAAAAAATAAGGAATTATCAAAATGTTGCCAACACATATTATCAAGATAAAATAAGAAATAAAATTACAGATTTTTCTGGAGAAATTAGGAAAGTTTCTGCCATTGTTTCGGGAGATATTTCAGCATATATTAAGCAGGGAATGAATTATCTATTTGAAAAACTAAGTAAAAAATTAGGTTTAACTTTTGGGGGGTTATATCCAAAAACAAAACAATCGGAAATTGGTAAAAAAATAGACACTATCCTGGAGGCAATATATGCTGCATTTAAACAATTAGGGATATCACTTCCAGATCTTGTATCTGATGGATTAACTAATTTTATTGGAAATGCAATTGCTCCAACTGCATGTGCTGTTCAAAACTTTGTAGGACAATTACTTTCAAAAGTTTTAAGTGCAATTAACGATATTATCTTACCACTTTTAGATCAAATTAATTCCCTTGTACAGGGTGCTTTAGGATCAGTAGCTAATTTGTTGGAACAATCATTAAATCTTATTGGAGTGATTAATCAACTTCTTAAATATGCAAAGCCAGAAAAGTTTTGTCCAAAACCACAAACATTTTCAATTACTCAAGGTATTGATTTTGGATCTGTTGTTAATGACTTTAAAAAAGTTGTCAAAGACGTTGGGGATGTTGGAAAAGTTGTTGGAAATATTGGAGAAGAATTAAAAGATCTTGGTGATATTAAATTAGATTTAAATTCTTGTAATCCTAAAAAAATTATTTGTGGGGCTCCAAAGATTGTAATTAGTGGTGGTGGAGGATCTGGAGCTAGTGCTACCGCTGTTGTAAATCCTTTAGGTCAAGTCATTGGCGCAATTTTAAATAATGTTGGAAGCGGCTATATATCACCACCCCAGGTTTCAATTATTGATGAATGTGATTTTGGGGGTGGAGCACAAGCAATTGCAGTCCTACCCCCAATAGCACCTAATGCACAATATCCTCCAGGATCTCCTCAAAATCCAGGTACACCAATTCAAAGTATTGTAATTGTTCAACCTGGAGAAAATTATTTAAGTAATCCAGTACAAATTGAATATGGATCTACACTTCCACTTCCATTTGGACCAAATGTAGGAGTTGGAACAACTACACCGCCAAATGTAGGAGTTGGAACAACTACTCAACAAACACCATCTACAATTGTTGGTGGTGATGGAAAACCTTATGTTGGTATTGTTACTGGTGTACAGGTTATAAATCCTGGATATGGGTATAATCCTAATACTACAGTTACTGTTGGTAATTGTCCAACCACAACTCAAATTGGTCCAACTGGTGAAATTCTTAGTGTTACTGTAGATTCTAACTGTCCAGCATCAGAGATTCCGCCAGTTACAATAAATAGTGAAAACGGTGCGGCAGCTAATCTTGTTCCAGTGCTTGCGTTTACTCCAGTTGGAGTATCAACAGTACCTCAAGTAGGAATTGCACAAACAGTAGTTAAAGTGGTTGATTGTGTATGACAATAGGACATCCTCAAATTTATGAAAAGTATAGAGTGGATTCGGGAAATACACTTCCCAAATTAGGCGAAGTTGAATATTCTTTACTGACTGAAAGTGGTAATGGATTTGCTTATTTAAAAAATGGCAAGCATGTTATGGCATGTGATGCTACATCTCATGAAAGTGTAGGTTTTGATGTTGAGGTTGGAAAAAATGGTCCTTATCTTCCAACTAAATGGATAAGGGCAAATAATGGAGATATTCTTTTTGATGCCCCTAATGGCACAATATATTTGAACGCAAAAAATATTGTATTAAATTCTAACGGAGCAGATCCTGATGGTAATATATTTTTAAGTTGCTGTAACGATGTTTACATTAAATCTACGGACAATGTAACAATTACAGGAACTAACGTGACTGTTTCTGCATCAAAAACTGCTACACTTGTGGGACAACATACTACAAATATTGCAGCTAATTTTCTTGGACTTGTGGAGGTGACTGACATTGCATCTTCAATTACATCATTAGAAGGTAGATTTACTGATTTGTTAAAACTTTTGGAGTCAATTTAAAATGAATGGTGCAGCATTAGCTTTAGGGAGACTGTATGTTGGGCATTGCGATCCAACTTTTGTGCCAAAAGATCCTACGATGCCACCAGGATCTACAGTTCTTAATGGCCCAGTTGTTATCGGTGGGAATATTGATGGTCAATTAGTAAAACCTCTGAGTACCTCGGCACTTTGCAATATCATTAAACCTGCAGAAGTAACTACAACTTTAGTACCAGTTCCAACTGGTATGGTTCCAGCATTAACTGCTGGATTAAAAATTAGTGCTTTAGGTGATGGCGCAGTTCCTTATCCAGGCCCAGGTATTCTTGCAAATGCAATTACACATGTAATTAGTGCAAATGTTCCTGTACCTCCAACAGCTGTTGGAGTTAATTTATTGAGCAGTGACATGATTACTATGTCAAGTCCTGCAATGACTGTCACTACTAATGAAGTATTTGTTGGTAATTATGTGTCTACTGGAACCAGAAATAAGGTAGGAGCAGAAACACAAACTGGCGCTAAGGCAGAGACTGGTGCAAAAGCAGATGTTGGAGCACGAGCAGAAACGGGAGTAGCAGCACAAAATGCAACATTAAATGTCGCAGCTGAAGTTAAGTCTCCTACTATTACTAGATTGGAAATCAGTAAAAAAAATTTTGATATCCAACATCCAACTAAAGTGGGATGGAGACTTAGACACACTTGTGTGGAATCCCCCACAAGTGATGTATACATAAGAGGTAAAATAAAAGATACTAATATTATCAATCTTCCAGATTATTGGGAAGTGTTTGTAGATGCTGATAATATTACTGTTTCAATTACCCCTATCAATACAGAACAAAACATCGTTGTTGAAAAAATAGAAAACAACAAAATTTATTTAAAATCATCTTCTCCAATTAATTGCTTTTATCATGTATTTGCTGAACGTGCAGATGGAGAAAAATTAATTCCAGAATATGAAGGTCAAAGTCCAAAAGATTATCCTGGAAACAACGAAGAATATTCTATTGCTGGTTATCATTACGACGTTAAAAATTAATTATGGCTACTAATTCAGAATCTATTAAAGGAAAAATCTCGACGTTTACTGCTCAAATTACTGAGCAAGTTGATTTTATGAAATCGAGAGCAGTTGTTCTTGATGCTGAGAAGGAAGATATTGATTCTTCAATAGAAAAACTTGATTTATCAGTTCAAACTCAAATTGATAGTGTTAATAATGACGTTAAAAATGTTGCACTAGCATATGATGCCAGAATTACTGCTGGATGCAGAACATTAAAAAATTGGTTATCAGCGGGGATTACTACTGATCCTGATACAGGTGTTGAATCTGAAGCATATATTTGTATAATTGATAGTGCATTTACACAAAATAAAAATTTACATGGGATTAAGTATTATCAAGAACCTCATAGTTTAAATGTAATTGATGCTGCAAGTGGTTCTTTTATTGGCACAGTCGGTGCTGGATCAACTGTAATTACAATTATGAGTATTGCTGGAACTGGGGTAACTTCCAATATGAAAGTTGGTAATATTATCACATGTTCTCAATCAGGTGTTTTTGCTGGTGCAACAACAATTGTTGGGTTTTCTACTTCAGTTGCTGATCTCTCCCCCATCGGGATAGGAAGTACGGGAGATATTGAAGTTGTTGATACTATTATTACATCTATTGCTGTAGCAGCTGCAGTTACTGCAACAAGTTTTACTCAGTTTAGCGTTTTGGGTTTTTCAACGACACTATCTATACCTCCAGTTCCAATGACAAGTAACCCACTTATTCCACAGGCTATCGGCATAATGCAAACAACTACTTCAGGAATTGGAACTTATATTGTATATGATAATTCTGGAAATCCATCTTCTGTCCAATCTTGGAATCCATTTTTAAAGGGTATTAAAATTAAAAAGTCTGTTGTTACTGAACCTACAGTTGGAGCTGGGGTTACAATTTATAATATTGGTGTTACTCAAGCACCATCTAACGGGGGTGTAGAGGCAAATGTTGGTTATACTACTGTAGTAACTCCACCAGGGCCTCCACCATACATTTCATTACCAAGTTGTCCAACTCAAGAGGCAAATTTGACAGCAGCATTGAATACATTAGTAACTTCAGAAAGTCAGCTCACTTCGGGCACTACAAGTATATTGCCAAGAATAATTACAAGTAATATTTTTAGAAATTTAAAAAGAAAATATACTCTACAAATTTGGGGAATCCGACAAACTTTATCGGAATTATACTATGAACAAGACCAATTAAATAATTCACTTCAATATCTAAATGATCCAGAAACAAATAAAATTATAGATGCTTGACAAGTTGCTTTAAATGTTTTATAATACTCTTGTCCGTGTGAAGGGGTGCGTGGGGGGAGCAATCCCCCCTCCTCAAATCTTACTTGTATCTTATGAGACCAGAAACTAGACAGTCAATGGAAATGCTGTTTGCTGCCAAATGGAACTTGCCAAAAGCAGCAGCTAATGCTAATCTTACATTAAAGGAAATGAAAATTACCTTTAATGAGTATTGTAATTTCCATCCCCCGACTTATGGAGTTGACAAGACTGTAGAGACCTGCTAGAATTACCTCATGACCGCCGCAGTTCGGTCACTAAACATAAACTGTTCTGGGAGCGTGACGTAATCGGTAGCCGTATCGGACTTAAAATCCGCTGGGATTAATCCCGTGGGGGTTCGACTCCCCCCGCTCCTACCTAAACCAAAATTGACTTTTAGTTTCAAAAAAGGGCGGAAAAAAATCCCGCCAAAAATTTTCTAAATAGGTTTTTTGCCCTTGTAGCTCAGTGGTAGAGCAATGGTTTTGTAAACCATTGGTCGCTGGTTCAAATCCAGTCGAGGGCTTGGAAGATCTGGACATGTCTGGTTCTTCCTACAAACAGAATAGGAGTCCAAATCCTATTCTCATAGTGGGGATCGGCTACTCCTCCATTAAACAAAAGGGCCGCCACCTCTGCGTAGTCTATTGGTAAGGACGGGTAGACAATACACATAGAAACTGGGTTCGATTCCCAGCCAGAGGATATGGGGAATTAGTTTAGTGGTAAAACAGGTGCTTTGCAAGCATCAATCACCAGTTCGACTCTGGTATTCTCCATAGCTGTAATTAATGTTATGCTACCGTATGATTTGAAGGAAATTTACAACATTACTCCTAATGCAGAAGCAGCAGAGTTTATTCAGGCAGAAGTTCAAAATTATTTTGGTTATCAGCAAAAATCTAAAAGAGAAAAGTATGCTGATGTTTGGATTACTGAAAACTTAGGATTAAATGTAAAGACTGATAACTTGATGTCAGATCAAAACAAAGGACGTTTATGTACTGCTGAAGTTAATCAATGGCTTCGTAACAAAAATAATGATCTCAAATTTCTATTTGTTCGATATAAAAATCAAAATGGATTGCTTACGTTAGTTGAAACTAATGAAGTTTATATTGAAGAAATTGAGTATGAAATTTCAAATCAAGGAAGGGGATTACTTCAACCCAAAAGAACAAAAAATGGAGAAGTGATTCTTCGTCAACGAATTGATAGAGATGCTTGGATTCTTGAATTTGAGGATAAATATGCTAAATTTGTAGACAAACAAATACTAAAATTTGAGAATTATAAAAGGCAGTGGTGTTAAAATCATAAGTATAAATAAAACATAATAGCTCTATTGGTTAATATCAATGCCTTTAAGTAGACTGGAAAATTTTCTCAAGAATGTTGATGGCAATATTCTTTATGTTAATGCATCAGATCTAGATTCTACTGATGCAATTGACAATCAGGGTAACTCGCAAGCAAGACCTTTTAAAACAATTCAACGAGCACTGATTGAAGCTGCTCGTTTTTCGTATAATATTGGTGTAGAAAACGATAGATTTGATAGAACCACAATTCTATTGATGCCTGGTTCTTATAACGTAGATAATAGACCTGGATTTAGTGTTGTAGACTCCTCTGGAACTGCATCCTTCCGTGATGTTAATGGGCAGGCACAAACAGTACTCCAACTAACAAATAATAGCAATTACGATATTGAAGATCCTGATAATGATCTATATAAATTCAACTCAGTAGAGGGTGGTATTATTGTACCTAGAGGTACATCAATTGTAGGTCTTGATCTTCGTAAAACTAAGATTAGACCTAAGTATGTTCCAGATCCATATAATGCAACGATGGATTCATCTTCCATTTTTAAAATTACTGGTGGATGTTATTTCTGGCAGTTTTCATTCTTTGATGGTGATATTAATAATACTGTATACTATAATAATACGAGAAATTTAAGAGCACCAACTTTCTCTCACCATAAACTATCTTGTTTTGAATATGCTGATGGTGTAAATGGTGTTGGTATCGGTACATCCTCAGGTATTACTGATCTTCAGATGTATTATTATAAGCTTACAAGAGCTTATGGTGCAACTTCTGGAAGAGATATTCTCGATTATCCAGCTGGTGAAGATTTTCAACCATCAATACCAGAATTTAAGATTGTTGGCGCTGTAAATGCAAATGATATTGGTATTAGTAGTGCTGTTTCAGTTTCTGCTAATCCATTAACAGTAACTGTCGATACATCAAATGATCATGGTTTATCCAAAGATGATATTGTAAGAATTTCTGGATTTACCTCAACAGTTTATAATGGATCGTGGGTTGTTGTTGGAGTTTCAAGTACAAAACAATTCCAAGTTAATATTGGTGCAGTTCCTGCAACCGCTGGTGTAATCTTAACTGGAAGCGAAAAACTTATTATTGAACCAGATAACGTTAATGGTGCCTCTCCATACATTTTTAACTGTTCACTAAGATCCACATATGGCATGAATGGTCTTCATGGAGACGGTTCAAAAGCTTCTGGATTCAAATCTATTGTTGTTGCCCAGTTTACTGGTATTTCTCTACAAAGAGACGACAATGCTTTTGTAATTTACAATAGAAATGCTGGTACTTATCAAGATAATGATACTGCAATCAATGCTGGTATTTCTTCTGTTCCACTACACTTAAATTCAAAAGCAATTTATAAACCTGAATATGAGTCTTATCACGTTAGGACATCAAATTCATCATTCATTCAGGCAGTTTCAATCTTCTCCATCGGATTCTCTCAACACTTCCTCGCAGAATCTGGTGGTGATATTTCAATCACCAACTCCAACTCAAACTTTGGTGCAAGATCTCTGGTTGCTAAGGGATTCCAAGAAAATGCTTTTGCCAGAGATGATGTTGGATACATTACTCACATCATTCCACCAAAAGATTTAAACACTCTTCCTGACACGAAAACTTGGTTGTCACTTAATGTTGGTTTAACAACCAATGCTCCAGGTATTACTACAACTAACAGAATTTATTTGTATGGATCAACAAGTGAAGATAATCCACCTCCACATATTGTAGATTCATTCTCAGTTGGTGCTAAGGGAGACGAAATTCTTTATGTTAATGTTGCTACTGCAACCTCTGAAGTGACTCTTTCTGCTCCAATTTTGATGCCTGTTCCTGATGGAACTGACGGGACAACTTCAGAAAAATCATTTAAAGTAGTTCGTGTTGGTGCTGCAAATAGTATCACTTCAGGCAATACATTAAACTTAGAAACGCCACATAATTTATTTACTGGTGAAAGTGTTCGTGTTCTTAGTGATGATGGATTAACACCAGATGGTCTTGAAGCGAATCAAATTTACTATGCAATTACTGGTGGAGCCTTATCATCAAATCAAATTCAACTTTCCAGAAGTTTAAATGATGCTGTTTCTGGAACTCCAATTCCTATTGATATTTACAATACAAAAGGTGGTCTTTTAAGAGTCGTTAGCCGTGTCAATGATAAGGCACCAAACGAAATTGGACACCCAATTCAATATGACGATACCAATTCTAATTGGTACGTTAATACATCATCTTCAACATCTAAAAATACAATTAGAAGTGGATTTACTGCATATAGACAATTCTTAATTACAGGAGAAAGTTCTAAGTCATATATTACGAGGAAGATTGATACTCGTTCTGTAAATGATAGAATTTATAGATTCCGTTATGTAATTCCAAAACAATATGAAATTGCAAGAGAGCCATCTTTAAACTTTATTATTCAAGAATCTAGAACTAGTGGAGTTAAAAATTCATCAGAATTTTCATTAGTTAATGATCAAATCAAGAAAAGAAATCCTAGAATCATTTCAAATGTAGATTATGATTCTATTCTTAATTTAGTAACTGTTACAACAGAAACCCCACATAATTTTATGGTTGGGGATAAAGTAACGCTTAAAAATGTTAAGAGTACTGATAACTTAAATAGTCTTGATAATTTAGGATTCAATGGAATTAATACTGTAAATGCGGTTTTAAATTCAAAACAATTCACTTATTCAGTTGATACTACATTAGGAACGTTTTTAAATACTTCTTCTACAAGAAACGAAACACTTCCATATGTTTATAGGCAAGAGTATAAAAATACTTTCTACATCTATAATATTGAGAAATTACAAACGCATGAATATAATAAAACAGATGGTATCTATCACTTAACTTGCTTAACAAGTAACGTATCACCAACAGATCCATTCTTCAGTAACTATAATTTCTCACAAAGTCCTGCAAATCTATATCCAACGTTAGATAGAGACAATTTTAATTCAGACCCAGTACCTGCAATTTCTAACGCTAAGAATGATTTACTTGGTAAGATCGTTGTTAACAGCAGACAAAATAGTATTACTAAAGAAACTGTAGCAACTTTCTTACGCAACAATAGAATTGGTATCGCTGTAACTGGAGCTACAAATAATGCTGGCATTACCTCAATCTTTACTGAAGTTGAGCATAATCTAAACTCAGTAACATCTCTTTCAATTGTTTCTGCTGGTGCAAATTATGGATACTCTGGAATTGCCACTGTTCTTTATAATGCTAAGCTTGTTGGTGTTGGTATTACTGGTGAAGGTGCAACAGCTAATGTCTCGGTAAGTGCTGCTGGCACGATTAATGGTCTTACTGTAGTTGACGGTGGTTCTGCCTACGGTGTAGGTATGACCATGACAGTTATTGGCGTTACTACACAAGCTTCATGGTCTCCTGCAGTTGTTCAAGTTACTGCTATCAACAATAACATTGGTGATGCAATCGAAGTTGTTGGTGTTGGTACAACTGGTAATAGAACAACCAGTGGATATAATGGTGTTTACAGAATCTCAGGAATTACGAGCAGTAAGATTTTAACATATGATAATGGTGGAAATCCTGGTATTTACACAGGAACCACAGGTATTAATGGTTATGTAAGATTGACTGATGAAGTAGGTGTTGCTACTGGAATTCAATATTCTAGCACCGCAACTGGTATTGTAACTGTATTCACATCACAATCACATGGTCTTGTATCTGGTAATAAATTTACCATTGTTGGTGCTGCTCAAACGGTATATAATGGAACATTCATTGTAGGAAATAGACTTAGCGTTAATAGCTTTAACTTCTTTATTGGTGCTGGAGTTACCAATCCCACATTTACTGGTAGCTGCTTTATTCTTTCTGGTGCTACTGATTCAAGAGCTGCAGATACTGCAATTGCAGATGAAAAGATTGCAAGTCGAATGATTCCATTCTATGCTGGAATTGGAACAGTTTCTTCTGCAGGTATTACTACAACAGGAACTTCAATCACCTTAAGTGGAAGTATTGTTGGATTTAATACTGGGGATTTCTTACAAATTGATAGTGAAATTGTTCGTATTTCAGGTAATGTTAACACTTCAACAAATAGTGCTGATATTGTTAGAGGTGTTCTTGGAACCAAAGCAGAATCTCATGAAGCTAATTCATTAGCAAGAAAAATTCGTGTTATTCCAACAGAATTGAGAAGACATTCAATTCTTCGTGCATCTGGACATACATTTGAATATGTTGGTTTTGGTCATGGTAACTATGCTGCCGCACTACCATCAAGACAAAATAGAATTCTAACTCGTGAAGAGCAGTTCTTAACACAGTCAGTGCAATGTGATGGTGGTACTGCTGCATATACTGGTACTAACGATAGTGGTGATTTCTATATTGGCAATAAGATTATTAGCCCAATCAATAACACTGAGATTTCAATTAATGTTCCAACTGAGACATATCTTGGAATTAATGATTCAAGTCTTTCAGTAACTTATGATGATATTACAGTTAATAATAGTCTTAAGGTAACTGGTGGTATTGGTAACTTCCAATCCTCAGAATTTAGAGGTCCAGTTTCATTGTATAAGAAACTCACTTCTACTGCAACTGACGGTATTGAAGCTGTTAAGTTAGAACTTAAGGGTAATGCAACTCAGGTTAGATCTTATACTGTTGGTATCTCAACTCCTGTAACTGTTGTAACTCAAGGTGATGTTACATTCAATAGTACAGCTGAAGTTGGTAAGTATCTTGGTTGGGTTTATACTGGTGCGGCAACTGGCTGGAAGAGATTTGGTCTTATCAGCCAAGAAGCAAATTCAACAGTCATTACTCCAGATAAGATTGGTATTGGAACTGCACAACCCCAAGATCTTCTTCAAATTGTAGGTGGTGGTGCTATTTTTGACCAACTTAGAGTTACTGGTATTGTAACTTTTGATAATGGTGGTAGTGTTAATAGAATCTCTCTTGGTGATGTTCAAAATGTTGGCTTTACAACATTTATTACTGGTTCTGGTGTTTATGCTCAAACTGGAACTGGCATTTCCTTCGCAGGAATTACAACATTTGGTGGTTATAACTCTACTCGTGTTGCGATTACAACCAACGCTTATCTAAATGTTGCTGGTGTATCAACATTCACTGGCGATGTTAAAATGGGCAACTTGAAAGTTGATACAATTGACATTGTATTCCCAGATGGTTTTACTGGAACAGCATCAAATACAAAGAACATCATTACTGCTGGTATCTCAACAAATGCTACACATTATATTCCTTTTGTAACTAGCAGTACTGGTGTTGACCAAGGAAGTGGTGGTGAAAAATTATTTGTAGATTCTGGTATTTCTTATAATCCTTCATCTGATAGTGTTGTAGTTGCTGGTATTCTTACTGCATCTGCCTTACATGGTACATTAAACAATACATTAACATTTAATACTTCAGGAACTGGATTAAGTGGTTCTGCAACATATAATAACTCTGGAATCGTAACATTTACAGTAACGTCTAATGCTACAAGTGATAATACTAATGATACAATAGTTTCTAGAAATACATCTGGTGGATTTGTTGCTGGTATTATTACTGCTACTACACTTGAAGGTAACGTTACTGGAAATGTGGCAGGAAATGTTACTGGTAATTTAACTGGTAATGTTAATTCAGTTGGACTTTCAACGTTAACATATATTACTGGAACTAATCTATCTGTTGGCGTTGCAACTGTTACAACCAGATTATATGCTGCCGATTCTTTATATGTTGCTGGAATAACTACATTTGTCAGTGCAGTAAATGCAGCATCCGCTTTAACTGTTTTTGGTATTTCTACCTTTAATGATAATACAACTATAACTGGCATTGGTAAGAGTTTGACAGTTGCTGGTAGTGTCTTTTTTGGAAGTGGTGTTGCAAGTCATAAAGCAGTATTTTCTTGTCGCATAGGAAGTGATCTTATACCCCAAACTGGTGTTTATCAAGAGTTAGGAAGCAGTGTCGCTAAATGGGGTAATGTTCATACTAATGGAGTTAGTGCTGGGATTATTACTGCTGGCAATATTAATGGTCCATTAACTGGAACTGCAAGTAATGCTAATGCAATAAATGTTACTTTAATAGCTGCTGCAACTACTTATTATTTACTTTTTGTTGGTAGTAGTGGAAGTCAACAAACAGTATATATGGCAACTGGTATATCTGTCAATCCAAGTACAAATACAATTACTGCTACTACATTTAATGGAAATGCAACTAGTGCCACTAATGCCACTACTGCAACTCAACTAGGTGGAGGTTCAGCAGGACAAATTCCATATCAATCTGCTAATGGCGCTACTGGATTTAGTGCTACTGGCACTTCAGGTCAATTATTGCAATCTGGTGGATCTGGGGCTCCTACATGGGTAAATGCAAGTAGCCTTTCGGTATCATCAGCTGGAAGTGCAACAAATGCAACAACTGCAACAAATGCTTCCAATTTAAGTGTAAATTCTACTAATTCAACCACATATTTGAGTGGATGGGTTTCTGCTTCTGGTAATCAACCGCAATATTATAATAGCTCCGTATATATGAACAGTGGCACTGTTTATGCTACGTCCTTCTCAGCAACTACTTCTATAACAGTAACTTCTGATATTTCATTAAAAACAAATATTCAACCACTTGAGGGATCTCTTGCTAAACTATTAAATCTTCGTGGTGTTGAATATGATAGAATTGACGCCAAACTTCATCAATATGGTGTTATTGCCCAAGAAGTTCAAGAAATTTTCCCTGATCTTGTTAAGGAAAATGATAAGCAGATTATGACTGTTGACTATAATGGTTTGATCCCAGTTCTTATTGAAGCTATCCGTGAACTCAAAGCAGAAGTTGACGAATTAAAGAGAACTAAATAGAAAAAATGGTGGTATATACCACCATACGGTATATACCATAGAGGATTACTAAATGGCTACACCAATCCGCATTCGTAGAAGTGCTGTACCTGGAAAAGTACCTACAGTAGATCAGGTTCAGTTAGGTGAATTGGCTGTAAATACTTATGATGGTAAAGCTTTTCTTAAAAAAGATGTAGCTGGTGTAGAAACGATTGTTAATATTGGTGGAGGATACCCAGGTAAGACATATTTTGTTACAGAAGAAGGTTTAGATACTAACGACGGCGAAAGTCTTTCCAGTGCTTTTGCTACACTTAAACATGCTTTAAGTGTTTGTGTTGCTGGAGATACTGTTGAACTTACATCAGGAACATTTACCGAAATTTTTCCATTAACTGTACCACAAGGAGTCACAGTTCGTGGTAAAGGTTTGCGTTCGACAACAATTGAACCAACAGCAGGAACAGAAAGAAATGATGCTTTTCTGCTAAATGGTGAAACCACTATCGAAGAACTTTCGATTACTAATTTTTATTATAACTCTTCAACAGACACTGGATATGGTTTCAGATTTGCTCCTGGAATGGTTACATCCACCAGAAGTCCATATGTTCAAAGAATTAGTGTAATTACTAGAGGTTCTGCTACTTCAGCAACAGATCCTTATGGCTTTGATACACCTGATAATTATCCAACTTCAAAGGTTGCGGGTCGTGGTGCATTTGTGGATGGAAGTGTAGTTTCTTCGGCTACATTAGAACCTGCAATGTTGTTTAATGAAGTTACCTTCATTACACCAAACCAAACTGCTCTTAAGATGACCAATGGTGCAAGAGTAGAATGGGTTAACTGTTTTACTTATTTCTCTAGTGTTTCTGTTGATGGTAGCTCTGGTAGCGTTGGCTTAGCAAGCACAGCAAACGCATCGTTAAAACTGTCTGGTATTTCTACCACTGTTACAACTAACCAAGTCATTAAATATTATCAAGGTGGCTCACCAGTTGCTATTGGTACTGTCGTATCTGTTGATGGTGCTTATGTAACAATCAGTGGTAAGGGTTCGGGCATCTTTAATTCTGTAGGCATTGGATCTACTCAAGATGTTAGAATTTTCCAATCAGATGGTATAACTCAGGTTGGTACTGCTAGCACAATTCTTTGGGCAGATTACCAGAAATTTGGTGCTGACTTAAGATCAATTGCATCTGCATCAAACTTTGGTATTATTGGTGTTCGTGGTAATGGTGTCGGTGTACAATTAAGACTCTTTGGTTATAATTTTGGTTGTGTTGGTTCTGGTAAAACATTCACTCAAGACCCTACACTCACAGTTCGTGCAAATGAGGCAATTCAATTAAATGGTGGTCGAGTATACTATCAATCTGTAGACCAAGAAGGTAATTTTAGAATTGGTGATATTTTTGAGATTAGTCAAGAAACTGGAGCAGTTTCTCTTGCAAGTACAAGTAATATCAATGTTAATGGAACTGCTACGATTCAGAATCTAGAAGTTATTGGAATCTCTACATTTCAAGATCCTGTAGAATTTGATGATAACTTATACGTTGCTGGTATCTCCACATTTGCAAATAATGTAGCAATTACTGGATTTACCACAGTCAGCAGTGACACAATGCTACAAAGCAACTTGAATGTTGCTGGCATCACAACAACTGCAACATTTAGAGTTACTGGTATCTCAACTTTAAGTGGTGATGTAGAACTTGGCAATAACTTGAGAGTTGCTGGTGTATCAACCTTTAATAACCCAATGATGGTCAACAGTAACTTGAATGTTACTGGGATTACAACTACTGCAACCTTTAGGGTTACAGGAATTTCTACTCTCATGGGAGATGTAGAATTCAATAATAATATCAAAGTTTCTGGTATTGGTACGATTACAAATCTAAGAGTTACTGGATTCTCAACTTTAAGTGGAGATGTAAATCTTACCAATAATCTTAATGTTCTTGGTATTACTACAACTGGTAATTTCAGAGTCACTGGTGTTTCTACTTTAACTGGTGACACTAATCTTTCAAACAATCTTAATGTTCTTGGAATCACTACAACTGGAAATTTTAGAGTCACTGGTATTTCTACTTTAACTGGTGATACAAACTTTACAAACAATGTAAATGTCAGTGGCATCACTACAACTTCTACCTTCCGTGTTACTGGTATCTCAACACTAACAGGTGATGTTGAGTTAAGTAACAATTTAAGAGTTGCTGGTGTATCAACCTTTAATAACCCAATGATGGTCAACAGTAACTTGAATGTTACTGGAATTACAACTACAGCAACTTTTAGAGTTACTGGTATCTCCACATTAACTGGTGATGTAGAACTTACCAACAATCTAAGAGTTTCTGGTATTGGTACAATTAATAACTTGAGAGTTACGGGTCTCTCAACAATTACTGGTGACTCTAATTTTAGTAATAACTTAAATGTCAGTGGAATTACAACTACTGCAACCTTTAGGGTTACAGGAATTTCTACTCTCACAGGAGATACTGAGTTTACTAATAACATCAGAGTTTCTGGTATTGGTACAATTAATAACCTAAGAGTTACTGGACTATCTACATTTACTGGTGATTCAAACTTCAGTAATAATTTAAATGTTTCTGGTATCACTACAACTGGTAACTTCAGAGTTACTGGTATTTCTACATTAACTGGAGATGTAGAATTAAGCAATAACCTAAGAGTTGCTGGTGTTTCAACTCTTGGAATTACTACATTCACTGGAAACGTAACATTTGGTCGTAATGCTTACTTTGGTGATAATGATATTCTGAATCTGGGTGATGGTAATGACTTACAGATATTCCATGATGGATCAAATAGCATCATCGATGATGCTGGAACTGGATCTCTAATTCTAAGATCTGATACTTCTATTAATTTAAGAAAGAGAGCAGGTGATGAAAATCAGTTAGTTGCAAATCCAGATGGATCGATAGAACTCTACTACGACAACTCCAAGAAGTTTGAAACCACTGGATACGGTGCAACTGTTTATGGAACTCTATTAGCACAAACGTTAGGAATTTCTGGTGTTTCTACTTTTAGCTCCTCAACCAGAATTAATAGTGACTTAAATGTTACTGGTATTACTACAACTGGCAACTTTAGAGTTACTGGAATTTCTACTTTAACAGGTGATACAAACTTTACAAATAATGTCAATGTTGGTGGAATTACTACAACATCAACCTTTAGAGTCACTGGCATCTCAACTCTAAGTGGTGATGTTCAATTGAGTAGTAACCTAAATGTTGCTGGAGTTACAACCAGTGGTAATTTAAGAGTTACTGGTGTAACAACTTTAGGTGGAAGTGCTTTATTGAATAGTAATTTATATGTTTCTGGTATTACAACTTTAGCAAGTCCACTTTTTGCTACTAGTGCAACCTTAAGTGATAATGTAATCATTAACAGTAATTTAACTGTTGCAGGTAACGTAACCATTGGTGGTACAACGATTGCTTTAACTGCACAAGAATTAAAAATTAAAGATAAATCAATTATTCTTGGCATCACCACAAATGCCTTAGATGCTGATGTTTCTACTGATACCTCTGCAAATTATGGTGGTATTGCCATTGCTAGCACTGAAGGTAGTGCCTTAGTTCCACTATTTGTTACAGGTATTAATACCACACCCAACACCTACAAACAACTTATGTGGGTGAAGGGAAATACTATGGGTGCTGGAACTACTGACGCATGGTTATCTAATTATGCAGTTGGTATTGGTTCTACTTTAGTTCCTAATGGTGTTAGATTATCTGTTGGTGGTATTCAATTAACTGATACTAATGTAACTGCAACCAAGTTCATTGGTAGAGATGGTACAATTTCATTCTTAGATGGGACTAATTTATATTATAGTGGAATTGGATCAGTCACTAATTTTTATGCTAATGTTGGTGTAGTTACTCATTTTACCGCAACGAATGCTAGAGTAACTGGCATCAGTACATTTGCAAATGTGCAAATTGGATTTGGTAATACTGATTTAATTGTAAATGGTAATGCAAGAGTTACTGGAATTTTAACAGTTGGTGGTTCTTCAATTACATTGAAGGGAACTACTGATGAAGTTCTTGTTGGTGCAAATACAAGAATTCATACGTCTGGTTATGATATTGGAAGTTCCTTTGTTCATTCAACTGGAGTTGAATTAGTTAATGCTCGTTTAACTGGTATTACTACTTTTACTAATACTGGAAACAATATTGTACAGAGTAATGGTACGGCGGCACTGAATAGACTGACAGTTATTGGTATCTCAACTTTTACAGGAACACTTAATGCTGGAAATGTTGTCGCTAGCACTATATTAGTAACTGGTGCTGGTATTAACACTTTTGCATATTTAAGAGTTACTAATGATGCAAATATCAATAATCTTTATAATGTTGTTGGTGTTGTTACAACAATTAGTGGTACAGATTTAACATATACTACAGGAACTATTACGTCATCAACTAGTACTTATGGTAATATTACAGGAATTATAACTGCTGTAGATGTCAATGTAAGTTCCGCTGCTACAATTGATACACTATATTCGCCAAACGGCACAATTGATAGTCTTAACAGCACTACGTCCACAATAGACACCGCCTATGTTACTGATCTTTACGTTACTGAGTCTTATGAAACTCAGGCAATAATTTATAATGCAAGCGTTAGTGGTATTATAACTGCTACTGAGGTAAATGTAAGTTCGGCGGCAACAATTACAAATCTTGTTGTAACAAGTGGAATAATTACTACGTTTAATTCAACAACTGCTGATATAACTACTGGTAATTTTTCAATACTTAATGTCAATAGTGGAATTGCTACACAAGCAACTATAACAAATGCAAATGTAACTGGAATATTAACTGCTGTAGATATTAACGTAAGTTCTGCGGCTACAATTGGTGCATTATCAATTGGTGGAACTATAGGATCTAATGTTGGTATTTTTACTGACCTCCAAGTTAAATATTTAACTGCGACAAATACAACAACTAACATTGTAAGTGAATCAATAACTTTAGGTGTAAGCACTGATAGAGTTGCAATTACAACCACTGGTGTTCAAATTGGCGATTTTGTATTATCCGATATTGGAGGAATTTCGCTAGACACTACAGTACTTGATGTATTGACTGGAATTGTTGTATTGAGTAGTTATTCTAATAATATATTTGAAACTAATCCAACAATATCAATTGTTAGAAGTAACAATATTGGAATTGCATCAATTTCTACGTTGTATGTAAATTCTGGATTTGGTACATTCTTTAATATTACTCAGGGATTAATTGGTATTGGAACCATAACAAAATTAATTTCAGATGGAGTGGAAGTTTCTGGTATAACAACAACGGGGACAGTACGTGCAGATGTTGGATTTGTTACAAGTCTTACTGGAACAAATTCATATTATGTTGGAGTCAGTACTGCAGATACACTATATTCAACGGTTGGTTTTGTAACAACAATATCTGGAACAGATCTTAATTATGTCGGAATTGGTTCAATTGCAACATTAAGAACAAATGTCGGATTTGTAACTTTTGTTTCTGGTACAAATTTAAATTACAGCGGTATCGGCACGATTGGAACTTTAAATGTAACCACATTATCTGCGCCATCAATATCTGGCGATAGACTTACATTTACTAATGGAGATATTAATTATGCATATATTAGTGGTGTAGGAACCGCTGTAAATCTCGTTTCTACTGTTGGATTTGTTACATTTCTTACTGGTCAAAATATAAGATATACTGGTGTTGGTACAATTGCAAGTCTTTCTGGAGTTAGTATTGGTTATACTGCAGCAACTCTTGAGTATATTGGTAATATTAATAATGTAACTTCTGGCATTAGCACAATTGAAACCCTGAGAGTTAATAGTGGTATTGTAACAACACTATCTGGAACAAGAGTAACATATTCTCAAGCAGATCTTACAAATACTTATACCACAGGTATTTCAAGTATTACAACATTGAGATCTAATGTTGGTATAGTAACCTTTGTTTCAGGAACTAATTTAAATTATGCTGGCGTTGGTACAATTAATTTCCTTTCAGGTAATAATATAGCTTATACTGGAATTGTAACTCTCGGAATTGTAACAGCACTTTCGATTACAACTCAAGACTTTAATCTTGGTGGAGGTGCTCTTAATTTTACTGGTATTGCAACATTCCAAAACTTAGATTCTACAAACGCAAAAGCTGATTATCTAAGAGGAATTAATTTAAATTATAGTGGAATTGGAACCATTGGAGTTCTTAATACTACTATTATACAAAATAGTGGTTTTACAACCACTGGAAGTCTTCATGTTGGAGTTGGTGGCTCACTCTTTAGTGTTGTAAGTGGTATTGGATCTGTTGGTATTGGTACAACAAATGCTAGAGAAAAGTTACATGTATATGGTAACATCATGTATGGTGATAATACCAATACAGGAACTGCAAGAGTTGCTATTACTACTACAGGCAACACAACTATTCATGAAACATTATCTAGATTGGAATATCGATCTGTGGAATATCAAATTCAAGCATCTACATCTGGTGTAGGAGCAACAGGTAGATACCAATTTACTAGAATTCTAGCAGTTCATGATGGTACAATTGCTTATAATGTGGAATATGCAAACGTTGGAACTGGAACTGATGTTTCAAGTTATATAATTGATATTGATGAAGGATTAGACGCTGGTTATATTCGTCTTCAAGCAACACCAGCACAAGTTGGAGTTACAACATTTATAATTAACTTTGTAGGATTCAGAATATAAATAACCTAAGATAAAAGTACGCATAAGGGGATAGTGAACCTTGGCTGATCAGAATTTTAGGGTAAAACACGGCATTGGTATTGGAACTAATACTTTTGCCGACGCAAATAGAAATATTAACGCTGGTATTGCGACACTTCGACACGCTAAGATTACTGGAATTACAACTGTTGGAATTATTTCGGCAGTAGATGGTAATGGTGCTCAAGGAATTGTTACCTTCCAATCTAGAATTGGAATCAGTTCTAATGGAAATCAAATCACTATTTCTCCTCCAAGTGTAGGAGCTGGATATACTGGGTCTTACGAGATTATTTTACCTCCTAGAGCAGGTACAGATGGTCAAACTTTAACGATTGGTCCAAATGGTCAGCTAGGATTTACCACTGCAGGTTTATACGAAAATAGATTTTACGTTTCTGCTGCAAATGGGGATGACAATAACGATGGACGAGCACTTCCAGTCAAAACAATTAAGAAAGCTGCTCAGTTAGCATCTTTCAGAAGCTTTAATCTTCCTGGTGGTAGATTCCTAGATGCTGGTAATCTTTTAGAAGCTAATAAAGAATTCATTCAAAATGAAGTTGTATCGTATCTAGAATTTAATTATCCCAATATTACCACAGATAAACCAGATTATGATCGCACAACTTGCATTAGAGACGTAGGGCTCATCGTCGATGCAATTGTTTATGACCTTTCCTATGGTGGTAATTCTAAAACAGTTGAAGCTGCTCTATCTTACTGGAGTGGTGGTGTATCTTATGTTGCTGGTGAAGAGGAGGAAGCTCTCTTTGCCTACCAGTATATTGGCTTTATCTCCCAGTATATCATCAACAATCAAACACCACCCACACTCTATCAAACTGCTGTAGGACAGGTCTTTGATTACACTATAATTCAAGATCCTAATAATGTCAACGCAAATTACTTCCATCGTAGAAAAGACGCTAGAAATAGAATTGTAGCAAATAGACAGGAGATTATTGATAAATCTCTTGCTGCAGTCGCAATTGCACACTCAGATTTTTACTTCCCTGGTGAACAATCAACTAATATTCGTTCAAGATTTTATGATGCATATCGTTTGATTCAGCAAAATAGGCAAACAATTATTAACTATGCATATGCTGGTATTGCTACAGCGTATCCATCCTTTGTACAACCAAACCCAGCCAAGTGTCAAAGAGATTTGGGTATGTTTGTTGATGCAGTGTCAACAGACGTATTCACTGGTGGTAATAGTTATGCTAGAGAATTTGTATTTAAGTATTTTAATGGTGTAGGTATCAACAGTCTTGCTGGAGAAGAGCAAGAAACCATTTACGCGTTCCGTTCCGCTGGAACGTTAATGAACGAAGCTTTGACAAACAGACTTCCAATTACAGATCTTAGTATTACCGCAGATCCTGCAACTGGTTCAAATACTAGTGCATCCTCATGCGCTAATGTAAGATCTGCTGTTGATACCCTTGTAGGTATTGTTACAACAACGATTGGTGCTGGTAGCACAGCTGGTATTACAACTGCAAATAATGGTTTTTTTGCAGGTATCACTACATCATGTAATGTAGTTTGCGGTAGTATTGGTATTGGTTCAACTAACATTATTGGTGGTCGTAAGTGTGCCAGAGACCTTGGTCAGATTGTTGATGCTATTGCTCAAGATGTTTCTTATGGTTCTAACCAGCACATTGTTTATGCAACTAAAAGATATTTCAATGGAGCTGGATATGCTTTAACAACTGGGCTGCTTAATGAAGAATCTGAATCTATTACTGCCTTTGTAGCTGCTAGAGACTATGCTAAAAAGGCAATCGCCAACCAATTAAATTCACAAGATTTTACAATTATTGCGGATCCTGTAACTGGGTTTAATACTGATCCCGCATCTTGTGCAAATATTCAAACAAGCATTGATAATATTGTCGGAATTCTTACTGTAGCTATTGGTAATAGTAGTCTATCAGCAGTTCCAGCACCAGGAATCGGAACAATTACTGATTGTGCTAATGTAAGATCTGCTGTTGTATCTTTTGTTGGTATTATTACATCTGTTATCGGCATTGGTACAACTGCAGCACCAAACGTAACAAATCCTTCAACAAAATCTGAACCAATTGCAATTATCGTTGAAGCTGGTGATTATGTTGAAGATAACCCAATTATTCTGTATGAAGATGTTGCTGTACTTGGAGATAACTTAAGAAATACGATTATACGACCATCAAATGCTGGGAAGGACTTATTCCGTGTAAGAAACGGGGTATATGTCTCCAACTTTGCAATGAAAGATTATGTGGATCAAGCTGGTATTCCACAATTTACTTTTGATAACGCTGTTGCATTTGATGATCCACAAGATTCAACAACAAGTAGAGCTGGATATGCGACTAAGAATAATAAGTCAGTAATGACTCGTTCTCCTTATATTCAGAACTGTTCAATTCTATCCTTCTTAGGTGCAAATGGTATTCTTGTTGATGGTAATAAAGTACAATCTCCAAACGTACCATTTATTTTAGAAGAAGTTGAAAACCCTGTTGTTGATGCACAACCAGAACAGGGTAAATCAATGGTTGCTGCAGCCTTTACCATGGTCTCTTTCGGTGGTATTGGCTGGCGTTGTATCAATGATGGATATGCTCAGGTCGTTTCTTGTTTCCAAATTTTCTGTAAATATGGATCTCTTTGTCAGTCTGGTGGATATTTATCGATTACAAACTCTGCAACTAACTTTGGTCTTTTTGCACTTAGAGCAACTGGGTGGAATGCAAATTCATTTAGATTTGACCGTGGTAGAGTAGCTGCAACTGGTATTAGTGGTGGGTTACAAACTCTTAAAGTTGTTGGTGTTGGTAGAACAGATCAAGATCTTTATGTTCTTAGATTTTACAATAATGCTAATGTAGATCAAACTTCTTCGTTTAAACCAATTACAGTTCAGCAACAATTTAATGCTACAACAGGAATTAACACTAATACCGATAGATTCTTAATTCCAACACATCCGTTTTCAAACCAAGATATTGTTCTATACATTGGTGATGAGGGAGCTATTCCCCCTCAAGTTATTGGTGGTCTTGTTAGTGGAAATCAGTATTATCTCTCATATATTGATGAAAATACTTTCCAATTGTATGAAGATAACTCCTTAACAAGACTTGTTAATTTAACATCTGGTGCAGTTGGTATTCATACGCTTCAAAAAGGTAATCTTGAATTCTTTGTTCAAGAAATGCTTGATAGTCATGGTGTGTATCAATCTGTTGGTCTTGCAAGTACAAGTAGCACATTACAATTTGTTTCTGGTAGACAAGTTCTTCAAACCGTTCCTGGTGGTACTGCTGTTGGAATTGCACTGACATATTTAAGTGCTACAAGAGAGCTAATTGTTTCAGTTGAAACCTCTGGCGGTGTAAGAAGACTTTTTGGTGCCACAAATGGAACAACTTATCTTACAGTTGCAAGTCATAATTCTCCTGCGGTAGCTATTGCTGTAACAAGTGTTACTGGTATTACAACATATAGAACTGTAGAATTTAAAGTTGATTCTACTCCTAGTGGAACAACAATTTCTAACATTGCATCTCTCCCAGAAAATTATCAATTATTCTTCCATAGACCATCAATTGTTAACTCATCATCTCATACTTGGGAATATTCAGGTTCTGGTACTGACTATAATGCTCTACCACAAAACGGAGGTCAAACACGACCAGAATCTGAGCAAGTATTTGAACTTGGTGGTCGTGTTTATTCATCAGGTACTAATGAACTTGGTGACTTTAAGATTGGTTCCTTTATTACGGCATTTAACAGAACTGGTAACATTATCTTTAACAACAAAGTTACCATTGGTGTTCTTGCTAGCTTGAGACTAAGCCTTTCTGGTGGTGTTGAAATTGAAGCGTTCTCAACTGATGTTGGTCTTGGTGATAATGAAATTGGTGGTCCTCAAAATAATAAAGTTTCAACTCAGCTAGCAGTCAGAACTTTCTTAAATAATAGACTCGGAAACTTTATTGATAAGAACTTAACCACCAATGCAGTCCCTAGTGCTGTTGTTCAACTTAATGCAACAGGACAAATTAACGCAGATCTAATTCCACCTAAGGTTGTTAACTACTATCGTGCAAATGTTTCTGGCGGCAGAACTGATCTTGTTAATCAAATCCCTGCAGTAAACTTAGCTAATGGTGATACTGTAATTGAACCTGGAAATGGTTATGTTCTTATTTCTGATGTTTATGGACAATATTTGATTCTTTCTAGTGATACTACAAATTATAATTTCAATAACGATGATGTAGTAATCAGTGCGAATAGTGCAGGTGGTGCTGTTGGTATTGTTACTGCACCTCCAATCAACGCTGTTGGCTACGGTACAACTGGTCTTGTTAAAGGTGTTCTTCTTGGTGTAACTATTACAAATGGTGGATCAGGTTATACTAATCCTGGGGTTTATACTTGTGTTCTTGATAGAAGTGGAGTTGGTATTGGCACAAGTGCAAGAGCTGCAATCACGGTTGGTGCAGCAGGAACTGTTACGCAAGTTAGAGTTAATTTTGGTGGTAGATATTATGCATCTGGAGATAATATTACTATTAATGATGATAATTTAATTGGTGGTAGAAGTGGTGGAGCTAAATTTGTTGCCCAAGTAAATGATATTGAGACACGATTATATGTTGAATTAACAAACAACCAAAAATTCCCTGGTAACATACTTCTTTCCGATTATATTGCAGATGGTAATGCAGTTGCAATTAGCACTGATACAAGTGTTGGTTACGGTAAAACATTTGATCCAACAGATACAAACACTGGCGGTAGTGTTGACTTTACCAACGACAGAATTATTGTTGGTTTAACTACATTTACCGATGGAGATCCTGTAATTTATTCGGCAAATGGTGGAAATTTAATTGGAGGATTGACACAGGATAATACTTATTATATTAAGAGAGTTGGCATTACTTCAGTAGAACTGTACGGTTCTTATGCTCTGTCTTCTAAACTTGATTTGTCAAGTAGTGGTACTGGAACACATACATTAACTAGAGTTGGTGTAAACACTAGTGAAAGGCATATTATCTTTGTTAATCATGGATATACTACAGGTGATGCAGTTAGAACTTCTGGAACAACTCCAACAGGAATTACTACAGGATCATTCTACTTTGTCGGATCTATAACTCAAAATTCATTTACTTTACATAGCACTAGATCTGATGCAGTATCTTCTGTTAACGGATTGATCTTAAATCCAGTTAGTATTGCAAATACTAATGGGGGCACATTCTCACTTACGAAGCAAAACGTAACTTATAGTGCTACTGTCAATACCTCATCTGCAATTTACGATAATTGGACAGTTCTTTCATCTGCTTCTATTGATGCATCTAACATTACCAGTGGTACAATTAATCCATCAAGATTGGGCGCTGGTTCTGCAAGCGATACAACATTCTTGGCTGGTGATTCTTCCTTTAAAAAAGTTATTACTTCAGTTGGTATTGGAACCACACAACCATTATCTGCTACTGGAACTACCTTTGATTCTGCTCCTGGTGGTATTGGTATTAACACATATTATGGTAAAGTTGAACTTCGTCTTAATAGAGCTGCAGGAACTGGAGATCTATATTCAACTCTTGGCGTTGCTAAATTTAAAACTTCTACCTTTAGTGTAGACGCTGATGGTGCAGTTTCAATCAAACCTTCAGCAACTGGAGATATTGACGCTGCAACTCTTGGTGGTGTTGCTGGTGCATTCTTCCTGGATCCTGCAAACTTCACTGGCAATATTCCTATTTCTAGAGGTGGTACAGGTCTTTCTGCTTTACCATCTTTCGGAGCTATTCTGCAAGGTAATGGACTTAGCTACGATCTTGTAACTTCTCCAGAGTTTTATGGCGATGTTAAAATTACAAATAATGGTAGATTAAGTGCAATTGGTATTGCTGCTACTAACATTTTAGTTACTGGTGTAACTGGAATTGCAACATTCCAAAACTTTAGAGTCACTAATGAAGTTGTATCAGGAGTTTCAACCTTCAGTGGTTCTGGCAATAATATCAATCAAACTGCTGGTACTGCAGCACTGAATAGACTTACCGTTACGGGCGTTACGACTGTAGGAACACTATTCTTTGAATCTCTTGGTGGAACAGCTGGTGCTACGATTCCATATATGTCAAATGTTAATACTGTTCATAGTGGAATTGTAACTTTCACATCAACAGGAAATAATATTCAACAACAAGCAGGTACTGCAGAACTTAACAATCTTACAGTTGCTGGGGTATCAACCTTCGTAAGTCTCACTAATTTTGGTACGGCAAACTTTGGTACGGTAAATGTTATTGGCACACTTGAATATGCAAATAGCCAAACAAGTGGTGTTTCTACCTTCAGTGGTGCAAAAAATAATATTGATCAAACTGATGGTACAGCAGCATTGAATAGATTGACAGTTGCTGGTGTTTCTACTTTCTCAGGTATTACTACTTCTACAACAGAACTATTTGCAAATGTTCTTAGTGTTTCTGGTATTTCTACCTTTGTGGGACAAATAAATGCTGGTGTAATCACTGCTTCAACATATTATGGAACACTTAGTAATACTCTAACTATTCAATCTCCCCTAACAGGAAATGCTTATAATAATAATCTTCCTGTTACAATTGGTATTAACGCCACAAATGCAAATACTGCAAATTATGTTGTTCAGCGTGATGCTGCTGGAAGTTTCCTTGCTGGTATTTCCACGTTCACAAAACTTTCAGTTAATGATGTATTCTCGCATACTTCACCAAGTTTTGAATTAATTGGTGCTAATGGTAATTGGATTGGATTTAATGCCGAAGGTATTGATGCTCCTACATTTACTACTAGAAGTGCTGGAACTAAAATTGTTCTCTATCCTCAAATTGGGGTTTCTGCAGCTGATTATGCCTTTGGTATTCAATCTAATACCTTATGGACTAGTGTTCCAACAACATCTCAGCAGTTTGCGTGGTATGCTGGTATTACTAATGTTGCAACACTTTCGGGAAGTGGTAATTTAACAGTATTGGGCAATTTACAATCAGTAACCTTTACCTCAACCCAGGCAACAGGAACTGCACCATTTACAGTATCCTCAACTACATTAGTTACTAATCTTAACGCAGATAGACTTGATGGTTATCATGCAGATCCAGGAAATGTAATTAATACTATTGTCCAAAGAGATGGTTCTGGTAATTTCTCTGCAAATATTATTACGAGTGAAGATTCCTATGTGATTAATTCCATAAGAATAGGAAATGCTCCTGGCAGATATAGTCGAATTAGATGGAAGACTGATGGGCAAATCACAATTCAAGGTGAGGCTAATACCACACACGGGTACATATCATTTGGTGATCAACCTAATATACTAGGCAGAACTGGAACTGGCGCTCTTACTTGGGATGGAAATACAATTTGGCACTCTGGTAATGATGGTTCTGGTTCTGGTCTTGATGCGGATACTGTTGATGGATTGCAAGTGCATACGGGAGACAATACTGAAGCTAATAAAATTGTAAGAACTGCTTCTAATGGATATGTTTACTTTGGTTGGATTAATACAATTTCTGGTGCTTATGGTGATTGGGGTAATGGTATTGATAGGTACTACGCTTCAAGCGATCAATTTATTCGTTATTTGAATCGTAGTGAAATAAAAGTTCAACTTGGTCTTACTGCAAAATATAATGCCGATAGAAGAGATTTCACAACTGACTCTAACTACTTCACTGGCATCATGGGTTGGGGAACCACTGATCTAAACTCGGTAATGGAATGGGGTTCGGGATTCTTTGATACTTGGAGTAATCCAGCAAACCAACCATCAGGGACATCACATTGGGTTGGTGTACAATCATATCACTATGTTAATGCATATAATTCTGGATATGGTTGGCAACTTTGTGGGGGACCAATTTCAAACTTAAGATTCAGAAACTCTTGGCCCAATAACAGTGGCTGGACAACCGTTGCAATGCATGATAGGAATGATGGAAGTGGCGGTGCATTATTTGCTGGACTTTATTATGATTCTAATAATACTGGATATTATGTTGATCCAGCTAGCACTTGTCAACTTCATTATGTGTTAGCAAACAACTGGTTTAGGGCGCAAGGAGATAGTGGATTCTATACAGAAAATTATGGTTCTCATTTGAGAAGAAGCGTTAGTGCATCATATGGTTCTTGGGAAATCTTTGGTTATAATAAAGGTGGTTATGCAGGTATAAACATTATTGATCCTTCAGGCTATTGGAATAATATGATGTATGAAAATGGAAATGGTGGTTTATATCAACAAAATGGTTGGGGCTGGCATTTTTATTTTCTTAGAGGCAATGGTTGCCTTGGTCTTGGTGGTTCTAGCACTGTAGGTGGTTATAGAGCAAGAACTAATGGATCACATTATGTAGATAGTACACTTTTTTGTGGTGGAGCTAACTATGGCACGATATTCATTGATTCTAATGATGGTAATTATTACTGTGATCCTAATGGGGCATCATTATTGAATGATAGTAGAGGAAATATATTTTATGATCGTGCCGACACTAATTGGTATATGCAACCAAGAAGTACATCTAGATTTAATAGAATACGTTCACCAGGAACATTTAATTCTACTACTGGCGGTGGTGCAAATGTAAGGACCCCATCCGCAGAAGGTGATTTCTTAAGATTTGTATCATCTATCAAATATAAAAAAGATGTTGAAGATCTTGAAGATTTTTATGTTGACAACATGTTAGATAATGTAAGACCTGTTTGGTATCGTTCTAAGTGCAATTCTGATCCTGAACATTACGGTTTCTATGGTTTTATTGCCGAAGAAGTTGCTGAAGTGGATGTAAGATTAGTAGGTTTTGATGATAATAATGAACCAATGGATGTTCAGTATACACAATTTGTACCTCATTTAGTAAATCTTGCTAGAAGACAAAGAACCCAACTTCAAAATCAGCAAGAGTTAATTGATCAGCTAATGCAACGTGTTGCTGCTTTAGAAGCTAAATAAATAAAAGTAAATTAACGATTTTATATCAATTATGGCGCAATTTGTTCACACAATTAAAATCACTGAAATGAAGAAAAAACTTCAATTTAATAATCAAACTGATGTAATTTGTCATGCAAGATGGAGATTAACTTCTTATCGAACTGATTATCCTGATACAACAGCAATTTTTGATGGGGCGACACCTTTTCAAATTTCGGCATCAGATTTAAATCCTGATAATTTTACTAGTTTTGATAATTTAACTGAAGCGCAAATTATTACTTGGGTTGAAGCTAATGCATCTAATTTAGGTGATCTTAAACTAAAAAATGAGGATAAAATTAATAGTGAACTTGAAGGAAATGAAGTGTCTGTAATACCACCCTGGGGAGATTCAATTTTTGATAGTGGCCCTAATGTGGAAACAACTAATGAGGAACCAACTCCTCCAGAAGATGTTGCCAATATGTCTACACCTTAAAGAACACATTTATTTTTATGTAATAAAAAACCTCCCTTTCGGGAGGTTTAATTTTAGTAAAGATCGCTATAATCTTTTACTGTTGCTGATACACACTCACCACCTTCTAGCTTAAGAAGTTCTGCCCAATCTAGATTTTGAACATCTAGATCGTCATAAGCTTCAAGATCCAAAACGACTCGATAGCGTTTTTTCTGGACAGTTGCGTACATGAGGTTCCTCCTGTGTATAACTCATATATATTAACACCTTATTCCTCATCTGTCAACCCTGTCATGGAACCAAGATTTTCAATGACCTCTTGTTGTTTAAGATACAATTTTAAATAACATTTTGCCATTTGAATGGCTGGCTCTCGATCCAATTCGTCTAAGTATCTTGATTGAGACTCATAATGAAACAATCGATCAATGGATTCCAATTCTATATCATTGGGATTCATTTGACATCTCCCGCAAAGTATGCTATATTTAGAATGTTCATAGGATAACACATGGATTGGTTTGTGTCAAGTAACGAAGAGTGGGCTGCTATTCCTTTTGGTGAGCAATACATGGTCATTTACAAGGGGCAGCAGGACAAAGTTTTTAAGACTATAGAGGATGCAAAAAATTATATCAAAAGTGCCAGTAAAAAAACTGGCACAAAAGGAAAACGCACAGCTCAAAAAGCTGCTAAAATTAAAGGGTTGGAGTCGTTTATGCAATGAATTCATTATTGATTGAGGCAATTTTGCATCCAATTAAACAAAAGACTGTAATGAAGATCTATAAAAATCTCCATCATAATGCAGAATTAAACCTAATTAAAGATGCAATCCCTGAGGTATTGATATGGGCAACCTTTGAAAAGACATTTACTACATGTCTTGGATATGCTTTGCAAGAGATTGCTGAGACTTGTGGTAATAATGTCAGAAATACTGACAAAAAACAACGTAAAGTTCTTGGCATTGATCTTGCTATCAATGAGGAATGGGAGGGGCAGCTAAAGGCAAATAAAAATACTCAAACGGGAACACATAAAAACGATTCGATTCAAAAATTACTTGAAACGACCAGTAAACATGAAACCAAAGCATTTTTTGCTGTTGCTTTTGGTGATTCTTTTGATTATGTCAAGAATGACATCAGATATATTGGAGGAGAAGCATTTTGGACATGGATTGGTATTGATTATACCCAACTTCGTGATATCATTGTAAGAGTTATGAGAGAAACTGCTGATGAAGTCAAATATGCTTATGGACATGTTTTACGGGGATGAAGATTATACTTCATATAACGTAAAGCAATTTGTAGTCACACCAACAAATATTCAAATTGTTCGTGATTTTATAGAAACATGGCATTACTCTGGTAATGTTAATGGTCTTCGTATATCCAATGTGTTTGCACTCATGGCAGACAATAATTTGATTGGTGCTATGATCTATGGTTCTCTTGGTATGGCAAATACTTGGAAAAAGTATGCTGATCGAGAGGAAGACATCATTGAACTCCGTCGTCTCTGTTGTATTGATAAGACTCCACGAAATACTGAAAGTTACTTCATTGGCAAAACTCTGCGATGGTTAAGAAAAAATACAGATTACAAAATTGTAGTATCTTACGCAGACAGTCATCATGGTCACTGTGGTACAATTTACAAAGCGTCCAACTTTGAGTATCATGGTATGACTTCCAAGGGTAGACTGATTGAGTATCGTGGAAGAACCTTTCACGACAAATCCATTAGAACTTACTATGAAAACAAGTATGGTGTTAAGGCATTAAAACCATTTGCACAAGAATTAAAAACTGCATTAGAAACTGGAGAAGCACATTACATTGACACTCCAGGTAAACATATCTACACATACAAATTAAAGAATAATTAAGGCAGTATCAACGCCTGGTTAAATAGTTTAGTATCATGATGGTTCAATCACTCAATGCAAAATCCTAACAAAACGAAAGAGCAAATGGCAATTGATCTTATGCTTGAGGATCTTCACACTAATCATTTTGAAATTCGATGCACCGCAAAAACCATGGAGTGTGAAGATGAACTTGAAAGTTTAAAGTATCAGCTCATAGATTACCTTTATAGGATTCGCTCATGACTACTTACTATTCAACTCTTTTAATTATTTTTAGCATTTTAGCTTACATGATCGTAGTCGATAAAAATGTGGCAAATGCTTTAATTTTAGTTTTAAAACTAATTAAAATTAAATGTACAACCGCATATTTGTATGTGTGGCTACATCCAAAAAATCCATTTTTTAGATATGCTTCTTGGAGAAGATCGCAACAGCTGGCAAATGAATTTCAAAAAATGATTGAGGAATCTCGTAATGACAAAGTATCAAATGTTGATTGACACCATTAACACACAACTTTTTAAAATGTGGCAAAGTGGTTATAATCAAGAATTTTGGAATGAAGAAAATGCAAAAGAAGTTTCACATAAAATTGTGAGACAAGTTGAAACCTTTAAAATCAAACAAGTGGAGATTGTCAATGACTGATGAAGAATTGTTTCCTCATACTGGATTCCCCATTCGCCTTGAGTATGATGAACATGCAGAACACAAAATCTGTTGGTTTCAGTGTGAACGGCATTTAGAAATTCACATCACACGTTACAAATTAAAAGAAAAGGACATTACCATTTATCGTTATGGACAACAAAATGAAACTAGTTTTGTCGATAAACCAGCTAGAAAATCTGCAAAGCCTGCTAAGCGGAAACCAGTACGAAGACTATCTGGTAAGAAAACTAATAAAAGTAAAGGTGGAACTGCAGAGGCAACTGATCAACCTAAAAAGAGAGGAAGACCAAGAAAAGTAAAGGATTCTTGATTATGTGGAGATTGTGGTGCAAAGCACTTGGCGAAAAAGCCAGTAAAAAAAATCACGAAGCTGATAAGGTTGCAATTATCAGAACATTCATTCTTGCATCTTATTTGATTACGAATTGTTTCATTATTGCTGGAGTCATTCGTCATTGGAATGAGCCAGATATTAAAATTGAAATTAGTGAACAGCCCTTCTCATGAACATTTTCGTCACTGACCCCAATCCATATAAATCTGCCATGGTACTTCCTGACAAACATATTGTCAAAATGCCTTTAGAAACTTGTCAGATGCTTTCCATTATTGCATCCGATAAATGGGGTCATGGATTTGGCACTCTTCCCAAAGCAGATGGCACACCTTATGCTACTGATAAGGGTGCCTTTCGTAATCATCCATGCACAATCTGGGCATCATCCTTTGTCAATAATTGGCGATGGTTGATACAGCATGGATTTGCTTTATGTGAAGAGTATGCAGCAAGATATGGTAAGACTCATACATGTTTTACCACACTGCTACATGCCAATGAAATCTTTCCCACTTCAGATCCACAAGGTCGTAGTGGTAAAGATCCAACTCCTTTTGTCAGAGCAATGCCTGATGAGTATAAATTAGACACAAGCATTGATACCTTCACTGCTTATAAAATGTACATCGCATCAAAACCATGGGTAGCCAGCAATTATCTTCGTCTTCCACATCGGAGACCAGAGTGGGTCTAGAATATCATGTGTTGGATCCAACAACACCGTGGTTTGAGTTCTTGTCATATCAGGAATGTTGTGCTAGCCTGGGTCGTCCCTGTCGTTTAGGATCTTTTATGCGTTATAATGCTTATCTTACAGAAATTGGTGTCAAATGATGAAAAGATTTTGGAATTGGTTCTTTGCCCCATCTAAAAAACCACTGGCACAAAGTGATTGGTCTATTACCTGTAGAATGGCGGAATTAGAAGAAAAATACCTTTGTGTTTTGATGGATGTCAAGAGACTTGAAGAAGAAAATATTGAGACTACAAATACTCTTTATGAGATTATGAATTCGATAGAAGCAGTTGATGCTCGTATAGATATTCTTGCAGAGCATTGTAGGATTGGTAGCGATGTATGAAACACTCACAGAATTTGAACGAGCCCTCGCTCGTTTTGGTGATAAAGTTGGTCTCATTGCAGGACTTGAGATTGCAGATAAAATCTCGCCAGAAGATGCTTATCAACAAATCAAGGAACTTTATAAAGAACTTAAGAGCCTTCGTAAAAAAGAACGAGAACATTGGAACATCTTCAATCACAAGAATTTGCTCTAAATGCGGCGAAGAAAAGCCACTTGACAAAAATCACTATCAGGTGGTAAAATACTTCAGAAGTGGGTTTTCCTACTACTGTAACGAGTGTAACAAACCAAAACCGAGGGATTAATTATGTCTTTTGATTACAAAAAGTATTCACTTGAAAAATTGGAAGATTGGATGCATGATGTCCTGTCTGCTGACAATACATCTGCACAGGAAATTTACGACTGCATTTGGAATGTAGTTACTGAAAACTACTATTATCATAAACATCAGCTAAGTAGGACGTATGAGTTGATGGAAAAATTATCTGATAATCTTCCATATACTTCTAAAATGACTAAGGTTGAGGAAAATAATCAATATACTGATGAAGAACTGAACGCAATGTGTGATGCCGCAGCACATGCAGATACAATCTCTACCACAAGCAAAAAAACCTGGGTACTTCCTGTTGAAGAATTTGTTGATGATGACACTTACGAAACAGACTATAGAATTACCTTTCCTCAAGAAATGCTAGAATTAACTGGTTGGGTTGAAGGTGATCAGCTTGAGTGGATTGATCGTAAGGACGGCACATTTCAAATTCGTAAAATGGAAGAACTCAAATGATTCTTAATTTTAAAAGTCAAGAACACGCAGAGGAATGGACACAGTTCTTTTCTAAAAAACTTGACGAACAAGTTATGCTACATCAAGAAGTAGCAAGTCGATTTTTCAACGTTAGTGATCTGAAGGATTTTTCTCCCGAAGGTCTTAATTTTATCAATAACATTGTATGTAATATTACATATGAATGTAATGAGTTTGTTAGGAATAATCATTCCGAACATTATGAAACTTCTAAACCAGAACTTTTGATCGATGACTAAACCAAATGAACTTGGCAAAGCTTTGAGAGAATGGTGGGACTCTGACGCTTTCAAAGAACTTCAAAAAGCAAATGAAGAATCTTTACAACGAGCAGTTGGTAAGTATCATATGATGTCTGAATCGGATAAACTCGATCTAGTTCAGGCAATATGCTACATTATGTGCAAGGCTGAAAGGGATGGAATATCACATAGAGGACTTATGAGTGAGCTGGGAATCTATCCTGCTGGTTTCTGGGTTGATCATCTAATGGATGTTCACAATGCTTTGTGGTCATTTTATCACGATAAAGCCAACGAGCAAATCTTAAAAGAAGATTTAGAAACCTTGAAATCCCTAGATAGTACTGTAAAGTTAGGAAGTCCTGACACAGAGGTAATCAATGACACTAAACAAAGAGGAATGGAATGAGATGGACACTTTACGAAGAGCCATCAACGACCATCCAGCCAGCGTCCATCCTGATAAGATGGAGAGGTTTACTGAACTTTTTGTTCGGAGTCTAGAGGGAAAGTCCGATCTTCCACTTGACAAGGCACACTAAATCCTCTATACTATTCATGTTGCACTTCTAATCATGCACGAATCAACCCTTGATCTTTTTTGTGATCACGACGATGAGCAGCTGGCTCACGAGTTTGCCATTGAGCTTGAAAGCAAAGCGGCAGAGCTTGAAGTCACAGTTGACTATTACCTTATGGAGTTTGTAGAATGACATCTAAGGATAAAACCACAGATCAACTCGTTGGAGAAGTTCTTGGTGCTCTTACAGTCACGTTCCTTGTAGCGTGGTTGTTGTCTCTGTCTTGCTCCTGGTTGTTTCCAATGTTGGTTCTTCCCTATTGGAAATGGCTTGTGATTACCCTTACTATTCAATTTCTTTTCAAAAAATGACACCCGACACTCTCAATTTCAGCGGTGATGCTACCACCTTCCTTGGTCTTATTGGTGTAGCTTCAACATTTATTATTCTAGTTTCCATCTTTCGTTCCTACTACAACTCTCCTTATCGTAAATGACTTACCTTTACATCATTGACTACTGGGTTCCTTTTCCCTCATCTGAGTATGGCGGCGTCGTGTCAGTAATTGCAAAAACTGACGAAGAGTGTTACGATCTTATTGTTGATTGGGACGATGACTATTATTCTGAGTATTATTCACAAGCTATGGAAAACATCAAAAAAGCTCAAAAGTTTCTTCTCGCAGAAGACCAAAAGAGTCGGATTGTCGATTCATTCACAACTTGACATGGACCACGATGAACTAAAAGACATGACGAGTTATGTTACCAGTTGCCTTGGATGGGCACAGGAACGCATGACTGAACTTCTCTGTGATGATCGT
>Ga0194132_10001467_pt1 | contig 47575 bp, 51 predicted proteins | sample TA2KigOf80mmetaG_FD_148612 | JGI IMG/M metagenome (GOLD analysis project Ga0194132, IMG submission 148612) | Freshwater microbial communities from Lake Tanganyika, Tanzania - TA2015054 Kigoma Offshore 80m | ecosystem: Environmental > Aquatic > Freshwater > Lake | place: Tanzania: Lake...
TTTAGTAAATAATCAAATAACTTTCTTTGATTATTTTCATTCAATTAATATATCCCATTTTTTTCAAATTTTTTTCAATTACTTTTTCTTGTTTCTGAATTTCATACATTTCTTGTAAATGAAATATATCTTCCATAGTAGATAATTCTTCTTTTACATCACTAATTCTATCTGATTTTGATATTTGACTTAATAATCTTGACATAGCTGCATGAGCAGCTCTTAAGGTTTGATTTGCATAGATAACAATTTTAATCCTATGTGCAACTAAATCTGCAAGCTTTACTGTAGGATAAGAAGTTGGTACAACAACTAATGGTACGTTTCCTTTCCATGAATCAGAAAAATCAAAAATCTCATCTGGAGTTTCTTTTTTAGAATGTATTAAAATTGCATCTGCTCCTGCCTTTTCGTAAGCAATAGCCCTTTTGATAGCTTCCTCCATTCCAAGACCAGCAATCAATGCTTCTGTTCTTGCAATTAACATGAAATTTTGATCCTGCTTTGCATTCTTTGCAGCTATTATTTTTGCAACAAAATCTTTTTCAGATAAAAGCTCTTGTTTTCCATTTTTAAGAAAACTGTTATGTTTTGGAAAAGTTTTATCTTCTATACAGATAGATGCAATTCCAGCATTTTCATATTTCTTTACTAAATACGATACATTACTGGGTCCTCCAAAACCTGTATCGCAATCGGCTATGATGGGAATTTGACAAGCTTCTGCCATGTTTGCAGCAACATCAAGGAACTGTGTCATTGTTAGAATACTGGCATCTGGCAAGGCACGAATTGCAGAAATTGCGAAACTTCCTGCCCATATAGCATCAAATCCGTGAGTTTCTACTAGCTTGGCTGACATTGCATCAAAAGCTCCTCCTACTTTTAAAATTGGTTTTGATTCTAACTTTTTTCTTAAAATCTCAGACTGAGACATAAAAGATCATCTAACTCACCCCCATTTTACCTTTAACTTATAAAAAATATCGTATAACTGAAATACATGTTTACTATAAAACAACCATCAATTATTATATATGGAAAATATTCCGCAAGTGAATACGACCTTCCAAATAGTAGTTTACTTATTACATCGAAAGGAGCTAAAAAAAGAGGATGGATTGATTATCTTCGATTAAAACACTTTTATATTTTTGATCAGATAGAACCAAATCCATCAATTGAAATCGTCGAAAAAATTATAAATGAATTTAGAAGCTCAAATTTTTTACATATTATAGGACTTGGAGGTGGAAGCTGTCTAGATGTAGCCAAATTTGTAGCAAGTAAAATGTTAAAATCAAAAATTATGATTCCAACAACCTTTGGTAGTGGTAGTGAAGTTACTCGCATTGCAGTTTTACAAGTTGATGGAAAAAAACAAAGTTTTCATGATGATAAATTTTTTGCTGACATTGCAATTATTGATCCATACTTTTTAGACCATACTCCTGAAACAATCATAAAAAATTCAGCAATTGATGCCTGTGCACAGTGTACGGAGGGTTTTGATAGCAAAATTACCAATATGTATACAAAATTTTTATGCAAAAAAGCTTTTGAATTATTAGAAAATGCATTACTTAATAGGAATTATGAAAAATTGGCCTTAGGTTCACTTCTTGCTGGATTAGGATTTGGAAATTGTTCAACTACTCTTGGTCATGCACTGTCTTACGTATTTTCAAATGAAGGTTATTCACATGGTCACGCACTAGCATTTACTACCACAGTAGCTCATAAATTTAATAATTCAATTTTTTATCAACGTTTCATGAATTTAGTTAAAAAACTTGATTTTCCACCTATTGTCTTAAAAGGAAATCTAGCAGAAGCCGGCGAATTAATATTAAAAGATCGAAAGCATTTGGATAATAATCCAAGAAGAGTTTCTAAAAATGATATAATTTTTCTTCTGAGAAAAATTAATTCTGGACAAGCTTTAGAATGATTTAATTTATTAAATAAAAAGGTCACTATTATGATAGGTTGTATAATTCAAGTAAGAATGGGTTCCACTAGATTATCAGGTAAGGTAATGAAAAAAATAGATGACAAAAATCCCGTTCTTTATTACGTTATAGAGCAAACCAAATATTGTAAATTGTTAGATAAAATCATAATAGCAACTACGGTACTTGAGGAAGATGATATAATAGTTAAATATGCCACCAATATGGGTATAGAATGTTTTAGAGGCAGCGTGCTTGATGTGCTTGATAGATATTATCAATGCGCAAAAAAATTTGGTTTTTCTACAATTGTAAGATTGACTTCTGATAACCCATTAAATGATCCCACAATTACTGATAAAGCAATTGAAAAATTTTATACTAACTCGTATGATTTTTTAACAAATTCGGTTCCAAGAACATTTCCTCAAGGTATATCAGTAGAAGTGTTTTCATTTAATGCATTAGAAAAAGCGTGGAAAAATGCGAGACTCTTATCAGAAAGGGAACACGTAACTCCTTTTTTTTATAATAATCCAAATATGTTTAAAATATACAATATGGAGTATTCAGAAAATATATCTCACCTAAGATGGACAATAGATAGAAAGGAAGATCTCATATTAGTACGAGAAATTATTTCTAAAATAAAAAAACGACCAATTTTAATGCAAGATATACTCGAACTTTTTTCAAAAGAACCAGATCTAATTAATATAAATAAGGATCACATTATCGATGAGGGTTATCTAAAATCATTGGAAGAAGACAAATTATTCTTTAAATCTAATACATTCAAAACATAGAAAATATGAGGAAAAAAATTAAACTATTTGATCCATTAATAAATCAAGAAGAAGAAAATGCCATATTAAAAGTACTAAAAAGTGGTTTTTGGGCATCTGGTGCAGGTACTGAAAATGTACTAAAATTTGAAAATGAATTTAGAAAATATATAGGATCAAACGATTGTATTAGTGTAAATAGTGGAACAGCAGCATTACATCTTGCACTATCATTAGTTGATTTAAGAAATAAAGAAGTGATACTTCCATCACTATCATTTGTTTCTACTGCTCATTCAATATTATATAATGGTGGTAAACCCATTTTTGTTGATGTTGATCCTAAAACACTATGTCTTGACACTGACAAAGCAAAAAAAGCTATAACAGAAAAAACTAGAATAATTTTACCTGTGCATTTCGGCGGAACTGTATCACATATTAATGAGATTTTAGAACTTTGTCAAGAAAATAATTTAATCCTTATAGAAGATGCTGCACATGCTGCAGGAGCATCATATGGAAATAAGAAAATTGGCAGTCATGGTATGGCAGTCTGTTTTAGTTTTCATCCAGTAAAAAATCTAGCCATGCCCAGCGGTGGGTTGATTTCGATCAATCACCATGATCATAAAAAATTTAGAAATAGTTTACTGGCTAGAAGATGGTGTGGCATAACTAATAGAAAAGATGCAAAGTATGATGTTCAAGAAATAGGTTGGAACTATTACATGAATGAAATTTCAGCAGCTATAGGATTAGTTCAATTAAAAAAACTGGATAAGACGAATAATCATAGGAGAATTATAGCTAAAAAATATTATCAAAAAATTAATCTGGAACAGAAAATGCCATTCGATAAAAATGCATCTTACCATTTTTATTGGATTATGGTTAAAGATAGAAAAAACTTTAGAAAAAAAATGTCTAGCTTAGGCATAGAAACGGGAATACACTATACGCCAATACATACATTTGGCTTTTACAAATCAACTAAAAAATTACCGATAACAGAATATGCAGGCCAACACATAGTAACTATTCCAACACATCCTAATTTGACAGATACTGATGTTAATACAATTATAGACAGCGTAAATAAATTAGCCTAAATTATTTTTACTTGTTCAATAATTCGGATATGTGAAATTAATGATGATAACTCTTTTGTAGTTATTGAAGTAGACGAATCAGGACCCTTAGAACTTTCTAGTTTTACATGCTTTTCGATAAGTATGTTTTTTGCATTTCTCTGTTTTTTAATAACTGCAAATAATATGGCGGCCGTAGTGCCCATAGTATGATCAGAAAAACCATCAAATCTTACCGCTTCCTTCCAATTTATTTTAGCAAGTTTTAATGGATATTCAGAAATACAATAGCAAAAAACTGTTTTATTTTTAGCAAATATATTTTCAATAAATTTTCTATTACCACCCATTCCCATACTAATTATTATAGATTTTTTTATTTGTGCTATTTTTTGTAAAGTTGCTAATGAATGTGGATCATTTAATAAACATGTTCTAGACGCAACCTTGTATCGTTTTACTTTAAGTGTTTCTAAAAAATCAACTCCTTCTGGGTAAAAAACGCTACAAAAAAACTCAATTCCAATTTTATCACAAAACATTTTTATTTCTTTGGCCTTTGGAAAAGTAAGCTCTGATTTTTTTATTATATCCAATTGAGGATGGTCTCTAGTATAGAGATCATTTGCTCGCCACATTTGGAATTTAACGGCATTTGCTCCAGCTTTTTTACACTCACTAATAATTTTTCTTGCCTTAGATATGCTTCCCTCCCAGTTTGATCCTATCTCTGCGATTACAGTAGTTTTCAATAAATTGGCTGTTACAGTGAAAAATTTAACTCTTTAATAATGAACAATAAAACAAGTTATTATGAATAACAATAAATTTCTAGTTAATTTGCGACTAATTTCTAGACAAGATTATAGATTTCTTTATCAACTACTGAAAGAAAGAAAACCAGAAGTTAATATTTCACATAAAAAAATGCCTACTTACCTTGAGCATGTAAAATTTGTCAAGTCAAATCCATATTCAAGATGGTATGTAATAGAATATAATGGTAACAAAGTAGGAAGCGCTTATCTATCCAAGCAAAATGAAATTGGTATTTTTATAAAGAAAAAATGGCAACGATCTCACATAGGAAGTTTTGCTCTAGACTTGTTAATAAAAAAAAATCCTCGCCCAAGATATTTAGCAAACATTAATCCAAAAAATACTAAATCAATTAGATTTTTCAAGCGTAATGGATTTAAACTTATTCAACATACGTATGAGCTTAATTATTCCGTTAAATGATTTAATCTACCATTCCTGATTTTACAATTAATTTTTTAAGTTCATTTTTAGATATTTTGTCTACCTTGTCAGAAGAGTATACTTCTAAGCCATGAAGTTTTTTGATTCCTTTATACGAACTTTTTAATGATGTAGTGTGAAATAGAGAGTATAATGGATTAATTAACATATACATACCATTATACATCCAACTATAACGAATTTCATCAGAATTAATCAAAGTTTCGTGTAATTTTTCACCAGGTCTAATGCCTATGATTTCTTCACCTCTAAAATCAAGTAATTCTTTAAGCGCATCTCTTAGATCTAGGACCGTATATGCCTTTAACTTTGGAACAAAGATTTCAGATCCTTTTCCTGACACAGCCGCATTTAAAATAAAATCTAGAGCTTCATCCATCGTTATACTAAATCTGGTCATGCTAGGATCCGTAATGGTAATCTTCTTTTTTGATCTAACCTGTTCAATGAACTTTGGTACTACTGAACCACTACTTCCAAATACATTTCCATATCGTAAAGTTATGAACTTGGTTCTATGTTTTTTAGGATTCAAATAATTACTAGCAGTAACAAATAACTTTTCCATCAATAATTTAGTAGCTCCATATGTATTAAGAGGTGAAACAGCTTTGTCAGTCCCTATACAGATCACTTTTTCAACATTTTCATGTAAAGATGTATCTATCACATTTTGTGATCCAATTACATTTGTTTTAATTGCTTCAAATGGATTATATTCAACTTTAGGAACATGTTTTAATGCTGCAGCATGAAAAACTATATCGACGTCTTCAAACGCTCGTTCTAATCTATCATAGTCTTTTACATCTCCTAAAAAAAATCGTAATCTATTGTCAGAAAATTTTGATTCCATTTCAACTTGTTTACTTTCATTTCTACTAAAGATCCTTATAGTATCAACATTCATTTTTAAAAGTCGTTTTGTAAGTGCTTGACCTAAAGATCCGGTTCCTCCAGTTATTAGAATTTTTTTTCCTACAAACATCAAACTTTAACTTTTTACTATTCTAAAAAACCTTACTTATTAGAAAGCTATACTAAACATCACTCATTATGATTATTCTAATTAACTAGTAGGTGACAATTTAATATGAACTTAAGAGACGAGCTAGGTTCTCTGATGCTGTTCCATAATTTGTTAGATAATTTTGAATAAACTTTTTACCGTTATCTATTAGATTATTACGTAATTCAAAATCAAATAATACATCATATAGTTTCTTACTTAAATCATCTTTGTCTGATGCCGTTAAAACTGCACCATCTTTTACATATTGAAATGGGTAAATAGTATCACCTATGACAATATTCATAGTAGGTTTCTCTAATAATATGGACTCAAGAATCATAGATGACGTTCCGAAACCTTCTGGGGAAATAACTACTACAGCATCAACCGATTCTATAATTTTTATTACTGATTTTGATGTATAAACAGGAATTTTTCTATCTATGTCATTAAACATCTTTTTAATGTCATCATTGTTAGTTAGTTGCATAGGATGTAATTTTACAATAATATCGACGTTGGGAATTTTTTTAAGAATTAAACAAATATTCTTTATTAGATTTTCAACTTTTATATGTAAATTTGTGTCTGCCTGTCCATGTACTTCATTAGTTGCATATGGACCAATTAAGATGGTTTTTTTTAATTTAGCTTTTTTTTGATTTTTTCTTTCAACAAATAAATCATGTTTTGGACTTCCAGTAACCAATATTCTGTTAGAATCTATTCCTCGCTGTTCGACTAAATATTTTTTAAGATAATGACTCCAAACAGCTATCTTATCTTTAAAATTTGAGTATGAACCTAAAATATCAAAACGAGATGTTTCGCTAACATAGTTAGCAAATCCGTGTTGTAGTAAAACGAATGGAATATTTTTTTTAGTAGCAAGGATAGATTTTTCTGTTTCCCCTATTTCATTAAGTGACAAAATACAACTTATGTTAATTTTTTCTATTATGTTTTTAGAAAGAAAAGCTAAAGTAATGTAGTGATATAATCTATTTTTATAAGAATTATATAAAACGTCTTTAACACAAGGCCAAAATGATTCACCATTATATGCAAAATATTGGGAAAATTCAACATAATTATTGGACCAAATAAGTTTTAATTTTTCAAGATATCTTTCATATAATAACGTAATTTCATTTCTTTCATCTTTGTTTAGAAGTTTTTTAAAATCTATTAATTTTCCATTATGATGTCTTAAAATTTTAATTGATTCCAAACTCCAAACGGCGGTTCTTCGTCTATTGAAAAAAAGTAAATTTCTGTTAAGTTTTTTAAGATTTGATAACAATTCTGGAAATAAAGTTGGATTGAATTCAAGAAAAAGTATCGTTTTTTTATTATAATTTTTAGCATCTAACCATAAATTAAAAATTTTACACATAACATCTTCCCACAGGCTTCTTATTTTTTGGTAAGTTTTATTTGAAATATTGAATGAGAGGAGGAATTTGCCTATATCGAGTTTTATAGTAATTTTATCCCAATACAAATTTTTAGTCATAGAAGCACTAAACGCTAAAACTTCTATCTTAGCCGTAAGTGCTTTAAGTATATTTAAAAAATCTGTAGTTGTAATGATTTTTTCAGGGCTTTCCTTTTCAATAATTCGTTTAATAATTAAAAAGTTTAGGAGTTCTGTAATAATATGTGATTGAAATTCATTACTATCTAGCAGACCTAGCACATTAATTCCATTTATTTCAAACTCTTTGAATGAGTTTTGTTTGTACCATTCATGCAAACTCGCCACTTTATCAAAAATTTTTAAACGTTCTTCACGATCTATATAATTTTCAGCTATTTCATGTTTGATATTTTTTTCTTCTAAAGCTTTATGAGATCTATAATTAAAAGAAAAAACTTTAAAACCAATAGACTCAAACTGAGCAAAATCAATTGAATTTAAATCCGATTGATTATTTACAAAAATTAGTATTCTGACCATTTAGGAGGATGGAAATTATAATTATTTAATCGTACTACCAATTGAGATTTTTGCAGAACTCATATAAATCCGCTATTACCTTTAAAAATAATATTGGTTTCTATTTCACAAATCAAAGAAGGAATAAAACATCCACACAAATCTTTCGAATATTTGATTTTAGGAAAAGAAAAATACGAAATTTTTCAAAATCTTTCAACACACACTTGTACATCGGGAATAATTCCAACAACCCCTCTTGAATCTAGAATGATAGTTCCAACGGATATACACGAACATCTCTGCACATTATACTTGCTAACTAAGGAGCTTAATCTAAAAAGAATTCTTGAATTGGGAACAAGGAGTGGAGAATCTACAGTTGCGTTTCTTCAAGCCGCAAAAGAAATAGATGGTCATGTAACAAGTATTGATATAGATCCATGCTTAGAGGCTAAGGCATTAATCAAGAATTTAAGATTACAAGATAGATGGCAATTTATTCAAGCTGATGACCTAAACGTAAAATGGGATCACCCGATAGATCATCTATTCATAGATACTTCTCACACTTACACACAAACTATGGCAGAACTTGATAAATTTTTTCCATTAGTAGAAAAGGGTGGCATTATCACTTTACATGACATAATTACTTATCCTGAAGTACTCCAAGCAATTAATGATTTTTTAAAGAAAAAAAATAACATTACATTTTACAAATTTTTTAATAATAACGGTTTGGGAATACTACGAATAGGTACCTCATAATATGTTAAAGTGACTGAAGCTCAATTATATTATATCAATCATAAGATGATGTTTTCTACTTTAAATTTTTATACGCTAAGTTTGATCAAGTCATATGCTGCCTGGCATCAAAGTTAGGACTTTAGAAAAATTTCCAGATGAACGAGGTTCTTTTACAGAAATTTTCAGAGATGATTGGTTAGATCTTACTGAAAATGACAAAATTGTGCAAGCAAATCTTTCCATTACATATCCTGGACTTATTCGTGCTTGGCATAGACACCAAAAAGATCAAGTAGACTACTTTATTATTCTGAAAGGATCAATTAAGATCTGTGCATATGATGATAGAAATAACTCATTAACACGTGGACAATTGACTGAAATTATTTTAAGCGATGAAAAGATTCAATGCGTAAGAATTCCTGGTTATTATTATCATGGTTTCAAATCTATTGGAATTACTTCTGCTTTTGTAGTATATCTAACTACAAAAATGTATGATTACAAAAATCCAGACGAAGAAAGAAAACCATGGAATGATTCAACAATAATAGATCCTAGAACAAAAAAGCCATATGACTGGAATGCTCTTCCACACAAGTAATTACTATGAAAATTCTTGTTTGTGGGGGAGCAGGTTTTATTGGAAGTGCTTTCATTAAAAACCATCTAAAATCTTTTCCTGAAGACAAAATAGTGAATATGGATAATTTATCAATTGGAGGAAATATAAGAAATCTTGACGAAATTGTTGATAACCAAAACCATCATTTTATTAAATCAGACATAAGAAATCAAAAAATAATTAATGATAATGTAAAAGATAATGATTTAGTTGTAAATTTTGCTGCAGAAACTCACGTAGATAGAAGTATTGCAAATCCAACATCATTTGTCGAAACAAACGTTTTAGGAACATTATCAATTCTTGAAGCTGTAAGAAGTTACGATAAGATGTTAGTTCACATTTCAACCGACGAACTTTATGGCGAGGCAAAAAACAACACATCTTTCAAAGAGGCTGCACCATTAAATCCTACCAATCCATATTCAGCTTCTAAAGCATCAGCTGACCATTTGGTATTAGCATATCATAAAACCTATGGAATAAAATGTATCATTACTAGATCTTCAAATAATTTTGGTCCTTTTCAGTTCCCAGAAAAGTTGATTCCAAAAGCAGTCATAAGAGCAATTAAAAATTTCAGGGTACCGCTTTATGGAGACGGAAACCAAATTCGAAGCTGGATATACGTCTTAGATCATGTAATGGCAATAGAACAATTAATTTCAAAAGGAAAGAGTGGTGAAATCTATAATATTACAGCATGGAATGAAATTTCTAATAAAACAGTAGTCGAAAAAATTCTACAATTGCTTAATAAATCTACCAATTTCATAGAGTTTGTAGAAGACAGACCAGGACATGATAAACATTATTCAATAGATGCATCTAAGATTCAAAAAGATACAAATTGGAAACCAAAATACGCATTTGAACAAGCATTACAAGAAACAGTAGACTGGTATGTAAATAATAAGAAATGGTGGGAGCCTCTAATTAATGAAAAAATATTGCACCCTACCCCTTGGAATCTTAAATGGTAATGAAGTTCTTAGTCACTGGCTCAAGTGGTTTAATAGGCAGCCAATTAATAAAAGATTTAACAGAAAAAGATTTCAATGTTTATTCATGTTATAATACTTTACAGCCAGAATTTGGACATCCAATATTGCTAGATCTTAACGATTTATCAAATATCGCCACAACAGTTAGAAAAATAGAGCCTGATGTAATAATTCATCTTGCAGCATTAACAAATGTTGATCTTTGTGAAAAAGAAAAAAATCTAGCAACAAAAATTAATGTTGATGCAACAAAAATTTTATTACAATGTATTTCCTCACAAACTTTTTTTCTTTACGTATCTACTGACTATGTCTTTGATGGACAAAAAGGGATGTATAATGAATTATCGCCAACAAATCCAATAAATTTTTATGGTAAAACAAAACGTGAGGGAGAATCAGCTGTATTAAACTCAGCTAAAAACTCATGTATAGTAAGAACAAGTACCCCATTTGGACTTCATAATCAAAAAAAAAGTTTTCCCATCTGGGTTGTTGAAAATCTACGTCAAAATCATCAAATAAAAGTGCCAATGGATCAATATACATCTCCAACATACGTTCCAAATTTATGTAAAATGTTAGTTGAAATTACAACAAAACAAATAACTGGTATACTCCATCTAGCTGGCGAAACAAGAATTTCTCGTTATGAATTTGCAAAGCTAATTACAAATAAAATGCATTTAGATTATGACTTGATAAAACCAGTCTCATTAACAGATATGCATTGGGTTGCACAAAGACCAAAAGATTCATCTCTTGATATATCAAAAGCCAAACCTATCTTACAAGAAAAACCACTAGACATACACCAAAGTCTTAGTAGACTTTATGGTTTGAAGCATGAAACTGAAAAGATAGTTTGACGATGCATAAAAAACTGAGGATAAAATGAAGGGAATAATTCTTCACGGCGGCCATGGAACACGACTTCGTCCTTTAACACATACAGGACCAAAACAACTTCTTCCCATAGCTAATAAACCAATGTCACAATATGGGTTGGAAACACTTCGTAGAGCAGGCATTAAAGATATTGCATTAATCATAGGTGGCATTGGTTCTAATAAAGTCAAAGAATACTATGGAAATGGAAGCCAATTTGGAGTAAAAATTACCTACATCGAACAGGATTCTCCACGAGGAATTGCTCATGCAGTAGGTTTATGTAAAGATTTTGTAGAAAATGACAAATTTCTTGTATTTTTAGGCGATAACATTATTCAAAAAGACATTAATGATTTCGTTGAAAAATTCAAACATTCAGATGCTGTAGCATCGCTACTGTTATGTGAAGTTGCAGATCCATCAAAATTTGGTGTAGCAGAAATTGAAAATGGAAAACTTGTAAAAATTACGGAAAAACCCAAAAAACCAGTAACGAATCTAGTAGTAACTGGAATCTATTTTTTAACACCAAAAATTTTCAATATAATAAAAAAATTAAAACCTTCTTGGAGAAACGAACTAGAAATTGCTGATGCATTTCAAATATTATTGAATGAGAATGAAAAAATTACATATGACATAATTACAGACTATTGGAAAGATACTGGCACCCCAGAGGATATTTTACACGCAAATAAATCAATTTTAGAAAATAACGTGTCTTTCTTTTATGGGAATAAAGAAAATAATGTTTCAATAAACGGCAAGGTGATGATTGAGGAAGGAGCAACAATAAAAAATGGTTCACAAATAGTTGGGCCTGCAATCATTGGTAAAAACTGTCTAATAGAACCAAATACCAGAATTGGACCAAATACAAGTATAGGTGACAATTCAATTTTATCACAATGTGATATTGAAGACACAATAGTCATGTCTAACTGTACCATTAAGGGGAAGATGAAGATTAGAAAAAGCATCATTTCAACTAACTCTAAAATTCTAACATCTGCCGCTAATTATGATGAAAAAATTTTCTTACTTGGCGAAGGAACAATAATACTATTTTGAACGTTTAGCTTAGTAATATTAAATACTATAAACTGAAGCCGTTATATGAATAAAATTGATTAACACACAACCTTTTGTAAGTATAATAATACTAAACTACAACAGTGGTGATTTTTTATTAAAATGTGTTGAATCTGTATTCAAAACACAGTATAATAACTTCGAGGTACTTGTTGTAGATAACGCATCGATAGATAATAGCCACAAAAAGTGTAAAGAAAAATTTAATACAATTCAACTAATAGAAAATAAAAAAAATCTAGGCTATTGTGAAGGAAATAATAAAGGTATACAAAATGCCAAGGGAGATTTTTTAGCTATTTTGAATCCCGACACAATTGTAGAACCAACTTGGCTCGCCGAATTAATCACTGCATATATCAAATATGGAGAGGGGGTGTATCAACCAAAGATCCTTTCTCTATATGACAAACATACTTTACAGAGTACTGGTAATATGATTCATCTCTTTGGTTTTGGATTTGCAAGAGATAAAGGAGAAGTCGATAATAATCAACGAAATAAAGAAGAACAAATAGGTTATGCTTCAGGAACTTGCTTATTTACCTCTAAGGATGTTTTTAAAAAAGTAGGATTATTCGATCCATTTCTGTTTCTATATCATGATGATCTTGACTTGTGTTGGCGGGCAGCACAGATAGGGATAAAATGTTACTATATACCAACTGCAATTATTTATCATGCTGAAAGTTATAATCTAAAATGGAGCTCCAAAAAATTTTATTGGTTAGAACGTAATAGACGATATTGTTTACTAACACATTACTCAAAAACAACCTATCGACGAATGTTGCCATCAATAATATTATCTGATATTATGGTTTGGATGTTCTATTTACTAAAAGGTTTCATAGGATCAAAAATCAAAGCAGAAATTGACATCATAAAAAATAAACAATACATTTCAAAAAAATATCATGAGCTTGAGAACAAAAAACTAGTACCTGATATTGAACTTATTAGAACTTTCCCTAATACAATTTTTGTTCCTAAAAATGTATCTGGAAGCGTCATTAACAAATTATTAAACAAAGTCTTAGCATATCTCAGTAAGAAAACAAAAGAAAAAATTTAAATTAATACTAGACTAAGACTATCATTAAATTTTTTCTGATATAACTACTGCTATGGCAAAATTTTTTTCATGACTTAAAGACGAAATAAAATGATATTGATTTTTCATATGATGAATCTTGATCTGTGGTTTAGAATTAGAATGTGAAGTTTCGATATTAATTAACGCAATTTTTTTATTAATTGCTTTTATAGTAGCTTCTTTTATTGCAAATTTTCCTGCAAAATGTATTGGTGAATTTTTAAATTTTAGACAATAGCTTATTTCTGCAACTGAAAAAATTTTTTTATAAATATTTGGATTTGACGAGTATCTGAGATTATTAAACTTCTTTACATCAACAATATCAATTCCAATACCAATTTTTTCAAGCATATTAATAAACGAATTTACTTGATATTAAAATTCAACAGTTTATGTAATTTTTTCTTCTGCTAGTTCAATTAAGTTACAGTTGGTATTTTTCATATTTAATATTAAGAATGCAATAAGCCTGTCTTCAAAACCTTTTACTGGTTTTACAATTAAACGAGCTCCTTTTTTAACTAATTTGTCTATTTCTTTGTGAATGTCTTTTACCTCAAAACACAAATGGTGATATCCTCCACCATCCTTTAGAAAACTCAAAACTGGAGAATCTTTTTCTGCTGGCTCTATCAATTCTAAATTAATTTCGCCACATTTTAAGAAACAAACATTGACTTTTTGTGAACCTATGTGTGTAGGAATGCCAATATTTTCAAAATGTAGATATTTAGTAAGTTCACCCAATGAATTTTGAATATTTGGAACCACTATTCCAATATGATGTAATTTCATGAAATAATCCCTCCTTCATCCATTATTCACAAATAGCGCCATGTAATTTGAGACATTTTTTAAAATCTCCTACATTTTTAATTTCAAGTATTTCTTCAAGTGTAAATTTAACTTTGTATTCATTTTCAATTTCGTCTAATAATACATACAAAGTAAATGAATCCCAATCATCAATAGATTCAGCGCTGGATTTGTCATCAATTTGTGAGATAGGAATATTCATTACCCTTGAAACTATTTCATAAAGTTTTTTTGACATTATTCCGTTGTCACTTTCAAATAATCTGGTTTTTTTATCATGTTAGGAATATAATATACCCACCAATCCCCTTCTTTTTTAAAACCATATTCAGGCAAAAAATCTTCAATTGGTTTATTTTTTTTAGTTGGAATATACTTTCCTTTTATCTTTTTTATACCCTCACTTTGTGCTTGCTGTAAAATATGATAAAGCATTCCATCTTCAACTCCTCTCCCTATTACTCGGCAACTTAATAGAAAAGTATCAATTATCCATTCATCTTTATCTTTGTTTATTATGTAGACGCCAGTTATCCCATTATCGCCAAATTTATCTTCAACTTGCGCACAACCAACAATTTTTTTTGGATCCTTAGAAAATTTTCTAATATCTTCTTGTTGATATCGCTGTGTAGTAAGATTAAATTGATTTGTTTTTAAAGTAAGCTGAGAAATTCTTGGTCCAGTAAATTCATCAGCTTTTTTAATTTTAATTTTAATATCAAGATGTTTTAAAAAATCCTGTATGTTTGTAGCTCCTTTTTTTAACTCTTCTCTCTGTTTTTGTTGCAAATACATTTCATTACGCTTTTTGTCCTCTTCTGTTATCTGTAATACATTAAAGTCATTAATAGCTAAAAGTGTTGGTACATATAGCGACGGATCATTAGGAAGATCTACAACAAGGATCTCAGGTATATTCATACGGATATACTCTCTATTTACAGGACTGTCGTCAAAAAACACCATACTCTCTAATCCTATGTTTAACTCTTCTGCAATTTCTTTAAAATTAGTTGTTTTGTCATTCCAATTAATTTTATAACAAGCAAAATGTTTTTCTCGCAAAACCATGTATGGATGATCTCGTATAACTTTCATCGCATCATCGAAATTATTTTTGCTATTGATAGCAAGTATTATTCCTCGTTGTCGTAACGATAGAAGATGTTTTTGAAATTCTACATAAGATCTACCAATAGGATCGTTACCCAACTTAATGCCATTAAATCCATCTTCACCTACTACACCACCCCATAATGTATTATCAAGATCTAACACTATGCATTTTTTACTGAATCCTAATTGTGGTTTAATATAGCCAAGTAGCTCTGTTGCTAAATATGGAATATAATTTAATGATACTTTAACATCTCCATAGAAATATTGTCTATAATCAAAAACATTTTTTTCTCCATATTTTGCAATAAAACTATTAAAATCATATACATATACAGATGCTTCATTTTTCACATAATTAGTTAATCTTGTGTTTAGGTCAGACAGCATTTCATGAAAACCATAAATTGTTTTACTTTCATAAACTCCATAAGAAGAAAAGGTTGGACTTGCAAAATTTGAAATTATTAATTTTGATTCAGAATTACTTACAAATGTTTTAATCAAATTAACAATTTCATTAGCTTTGTTTTGAATAAATTTACGGCGCTCTTCTTCAGAAATAGAGTAAGGAACAAAAAACAATTCTCCCAAAACATTCCTGCTATCAATAAAAAGAAAAGAAATATCAGGAGAAAATTGATACAACTTACTTTTTGATTCTAAAATCTCTTGATTATATTGATTATAAGGCGCGAGATAAATTATAGATTCAATTTTTTTGTCATGGCACTTTACCTTTATAGTATCTTCTAATCCAATGAGAGTAAAACTACTGATAATCGCAATTCTAATTTTTTTTTCAGGTAAAGTGGTATCATGTATTTTAGCTTTTTTTATATAATAAGATAATTTTTCTTCTTGCATTATTTTCTATACCTTTTATTTCAACAAATTTAGTAATTGTTATTATTTCATACTTTACTATATAATTTATAAGAAATCCTTAGATAGATTGAAAATTCCCTTTTCTGTATAAATGATGATTATGGATAGCGCATATCGCGTTAATGAACAAGAATTAATGGAATATTATGGATATTCAGGCAGTATTGGAAAACTGAAAATGAAACTACGATTTCTTCGCTCATGGATTTTACATTCTCTTGCATATTTTTCTCCACATTCAGGATTTACAATAATGATGCAAAAAACAAGAGGAGTTAAAATTGGAAAAAACTGCCATTTTTGCCCATATGCATTTATTGATTTAATATATCCTGAGCTTGTAAAAATCGGTGATAATGTTACAATCGGTACTAATGCTATGATTTTTGCACATAGTAATCCCACAGCTAATTTATTTCTGAAAAAAGGTGAATATTCACGTAAAGTAGCAGAGGTGAATATAAAATCTGGCGTTGTAGTAAATCCTGGTTGTATAATCACATATGGAGTAACAATAGGTGAAAATTCAATTATTTCACCAGGAAGTGTAGTTACACAGAATGTGCCAGATCATTGTGTTGTTGTAGGTAATCCAGCACGTATAGTAAAAAAGATAGAACATTAAAATGATTACAATTGAACATATTGGGAATAGACTTTGAGGATTGGTTTCATCCTGAATTAATTCAACGGAACATAACATCAACAAAAAATAATCCTACTGTTATTAATGGTATTGATAAAATATTAGATCTTTTACGAAAAAATAATGCTTATGCAACATTCTTTGTAGTTGGCGAATTATTAGAATACAAACCAGATATACTAGACAAAATAATCGAGCAAGGACATGAAATAGGATTTCACACAATGCATCATTCAAGATTAGACTCCTTGGGCTACAAGGAAAAATTTCAAGAGGAACTTGAACAATTTAATGTTCTAACTTCAGGTAAATCAAAAGGATTCAGAGCCCCAACATTTTCGTTAAATTATTCTGCTTCTTGGGCTATTGATTTCCTAACTAAAAATAATTATCTATATGATAGTAGTATAGTTCCAGCCAAAACCAGCATGTATGGTATACCTAACGCTGAAACAAAACCATATAAAATTTCAAGCTCAATTTTAGAAAAAAATGATCCATCAGGCACTATAATTGAATTTCCCTTGCTTGTTACACGATTCCTAGGTAAAACAATACCAGCTGGAGGCGGATTTTTCCTTAGGTTTCTACCAATAAAAATAATTAAAAACGCTATCAGTGATTATGAAAAAAAAGATATGCCGGCTTGTTGTTACATCCACTCGTGGGAATTAACACCAGAGTTTATGCCAAAAATACCTTTACCATTTAAAGACAGATTCATCACCTATTATAACTTGAAAAAGGCTTTGAATCGTATGCGAGAAATTTTACAAAATTTCAAGTTCACTTCATTTGAACGTTACATTTCTAATTCAAATTTATTAAACTAATTTTTTTGAAATAATAGGTAATACAATTTGATATAATTTTTCTGCTATGATTTTATTTCCTTTATCTCCAACATGTCCTGCGTCAAAAAAAATAGTTCCAGTTTCATTATCAAAGGTATTTCGAAGATCAGCAGTTTTTGTACACACTTGCGTTAATTCATTTAATGCATAATTATATTTTTCATAATAAGTTGCTTGAGTTCCTAAATCATATCTTACAAAATGTCCAATTTCTTCTTTTGTTAAGTTTTTACTTTCTGTTCCAACTAATGGTTGTAATGTTATGACTATATCAAAATTATTTTTGTTCGCCAGCTCACAAATTTCCCCCCAATTCTTTTTCCATAACAAAACTTTTTTATCAATATCTGTATTATCAAATGATTTTATAGTACTATTGGTATTATGATGCCAACTAAAGTAAATTTTTTGAATTACCTTTCCAGCCTTAAAATAATCGTTTGTTTGAAATGCTCTTAAAATTTTGTCAGTTATTTGGTAATCTCCTGCAACGTCATACGCATGAAATGGCCTTTCAATATCATTCCAACCATCATATATGATGAGAAGATCGGGATCATATTCTAATAATTTAGTCTTGACAAGATCAGTTTCTGTAAAAGAATAAGCCTGTGGTAATCCAGCATTTATTACTTCAACTTTAAAGTCGAGATTAGTAGCATCAAAAAGGTTCTGTAAATAACCTGGAATCGTTGTACTATCTGATGTTGAACCTCCGCCAAAAATCGTTGAACCGCCTATAACAAATATTCTATATACTCCATCAGGTTTTTCTTTTACAAATTCAGGTCCTCTAAAACCAAATTCATTAATATTTATTGTTTTTAGATGCTGATTGGGAACTAGATATATGGTAGGATAATCTCCCCATTTAATATCATAATTGTCTCTACACATTTCTTGCTTAACTTCAGTTTTTAATTCCTCATACACTGAACTTGTTAAAAACAAACAATTTGGCTGATAATAATCATAAATTCTCATTATTATTTCTACGATAGCAAGAATTATCAGCAAAAATAAAAAACCAAAGATAAATTGTTTTTTATAAGAAACCTGAACCGACATACTATTCTTCTATAATCACTTAGTACTCAATCATTAAATTTAATCAACATATTGTTAAAATCATTATGAGCTACGCATAAACTTGTCAAATATTTCATAATCTATCCTATAGATTTTCACATGATATATGAATCCATCATCAAAAGAATCATACTCTTTTATAAGATACGGATATTTTTCATCATTATAAAAAATATCATTTAAAAAAGCAGCTTCGTGAAATCCATCTACTACAATATGTGTTAAACCTTTTTCTTTAGATTTTTCAATATACTCTTCTGCGAATTTAGCATCATCAGTTGAAATTCTTATTATATTGCGTATCACATGCCCTCCAAAATCAGGTGGAGAAATTACAGGCCACTTGTTTGCAACTTCAGCAACTTTAGTATAACTACTTTCTGAATAATAATTAATCCCAGATGCTTTACTAACCACCATTTTTGCAATTGAAAATGATTCTATTTCATGCCTATAATCTAGATCTTTATAATTAAGGTAAATCAATGAAGAAATTAAAATACAACTAATAAGAAAAAACATGAACACTCTTCGTTTTCTTAACACATCAAAAATTTTGTTAAATGTAAAAAGCGATAGTAAACATAAGATTGGATAAATAATTAGAAGATATTTTATATCTTGAAAGTCTCGTGCATACGCATAAAATGAAGGTATCAAAAAGGTTAATGTAACTAGAATTATTGTTGTTTTTTTATATTCTCTTTTAGTAATTATTTTAAAAATACCAAATGGTACAATTAAAAGGAAAAATGGTATAGATATAAAGCCAATATATTTTGTGAAATTTATTAACCCTTTCATAAAAAAATGAAATTCTCTATTTTCTTGTATAGTATCAATCCAATCAATTCCAACGGGATCTGGTCTACCTTCTACCACATGTTGTATAATATAGCTAGGTCCAGCGGATATATGACTGAACAAACCATCTTTTCCTCCTGTCTCTAATCTGATATAAGCCATAGGCAAAAGAACTAAAATAAAAATAGCTAATAACAAAAAGTATGTTCGTAAAAACTTTCTTTCTTTTTTAAATCGTACAAAATACATAATGGAGTATGGTATTACCAAAAGTAAGCCCTCATATCTTACTAAAGAGAATAAACCTGCGACAAAAAATGAAATGTATAATGCTTTTCTATCATTACTAAGAAAAAAGAATAAAGATGTTGTACCTAATAATAAAAAAAGTGGCTCTGTGATTCCTAATAATGAATTTAAAATTACCCTAGGTTCAAATGCAAACATTGTTGCACCAATTAGACTTAATTTTTTATCGAAAAATCTGTTACACAAAAAATATAGTGGAATGATCGTTAAAACAGAAAGAACAACAGATACTATCCTTTGTATGTAAACAAAATCTAAAAAATTATCTGTTCCAAAGAAATAGAAAAAAATAGAAAGAAAGGCTGGCCACAAATTATTTGCAAGTAACCACCCTTCAGGAAAATGGCCTAGCTGACTTGTTAAAGCGGCATATGACAAATAATCTAAACCATCATTTCGAAGAGGTACACCATACGGAAAATAATACATCCTGATTAATAATCCGCCAACTCCAATTATGATAAGATAAATAACCGAATTTCTTCCAACAGACACTAAATTGAGATATTCAGCTTTCATAACAACGATTTCTCAATTTATTAATTATCGGTTTCGGACAAATTTGTCGTAAATTTATGAAATTTATTGAATATTAAGGGAATAAATTATCAGTTTTATTTAATAATTAACTAACAAATTTGTGTGTCTATAAGTAGAGTAATAAGATTAAGACTAGGAACGTTATCATGAAAAATACTTTCAATAAACTAAAAAGTATTATAATTACATTAAAAGGACTTCTTGCAATAGGAATTTCAGACGTTGTAGGAGGTGGAATTCAAACATTTTTTTTATTTTACGTGGCCATACTAATAAATCCTGAACAATATGGAGAGCTTTTCTATTTTCTTTCAATTGGTAATCTGGCTAGTGCTATTTCATTATTGGGATCTAAAAATACTCTGTTAGTTTATCTGCCAAAAAAAGTTTCAATTCATTCTACATTATATTTAATCTGCATTATAGGAGTAACTATCACAACAATCATTCTTTTCTTTATTTTTTATGATGTTGGATTAAGTGTATATGTGTTAGGAAGTGTTTTTTTTGGTCTTGCAGGAACAGAAATACTAGGAAGAAAACTTTACTTTCTTTACTCAAAATTTTTACTCACGCAAAAAATTTTGATGGTAACACTAGCAATAGGTTTGTTTTATCTTATGGGAATTGATGGTATAATTTTGGGAATTGGCCTTTCATTATTTCTTTATATTATATTAATAATTAAAGCGTTCAAAGAATCAAAAATCAATTTCAGTCTTGTACGAGAACGTTTTGGATTCATGATGAATAATTACATTATAACAATCATAAATACCGGCGGAAACTCAATTGACAAATTAATTCTTGGTCCTTTACTGGGATTTACATTATTAGGAAATTATCAGCTAGGCTTGCAATTCATTGCAGCATTCCAAATTTTTCCTGTTATAATTTTTAAATATATTCTTCCACACGACGCAAGCGGGAATCCAAATAAAAAGTTGAAGCGACTTTCTATAATCGCTTCCATTGTTTTTACAATTGCATTGATTACGTTGTCCCCTTTTGTGGTGCCATTTTTATTTCCAAAATTCATAAACGTGATAGAAGTAATTCAGATTGCTAGTGTTTCTCTTATTCCTTATACTATAAGTATCATATATTCGTCAAAATTTGTAGGAAAAGAAGAATCAAGAACAGCACTTCTAGGAGTGTTAATTTATGCTATAACCTTAGTTTTTCTTATATTATTTTTAGGTTCAATTATTGGAATAAGTGGCGCAGCAATAGGCTATACTTTGGCCTCATCGCTTCAAGCAGCGTATTATGTATGTGCAGATAAATTTTCAAATAAAAAATAGTTAGAATATTATCTGTTCTGATGATCTAGAGTCTTTTTCTTAAATTTATTAATTAATCTGCCAAATGCTAACAAAATTATCAAAGGTCCTACCAAGTTTATTTTAATAAAATAATCCAAATTTCTCAAAAAATTTTTTTTACCTAGATGATTCCAGCACCACACAGTATATGAAAATTTAGGTATGAATAATTGTTTAAACCCAATTTCATTTTTTATAAATGACACTAATGGATTTGACTTGGTGGATATACCGGAATCATATCTTTTCCAAAGAATTTCATCAATAACATGTATGTCTCCAAATTTTATTATGGATAATATAGTTTGGCGCTCCCATGCACCATGTTCATGTTGCATAAGTTTTACGGATTCGCGCAGCTTTTCTGTTCTAAAAATAGAATAAACCAACAAGCCAAAAAATTGTTGACTAAAACAACTTCGTATCTTTTTTTCATAATCACCTTTAATACTAAAATATCGAAAGTTACGGAAATGACGCCGTAGTTTTTTATAACTTGCCTTAATCGTCGATTCACCATCTACATGTTTTAAATATTCGTAATTGGCACCAAATACTTCAAATTTACTTGCACACCCTACAATTTTTTTATCAGATTCAAGAATTTGTAGATTTTTTTCTAAATATTTTTCGTACCAAATATCATCTGCTGAAAGCCATGTAAAATACTCACAATTTGCTTTTTCTAACACAAAAAGAAAGTTCCAAATACCGCCGTTATTTTTCTCATGACGAAAATAAAAAATTCTTTTATCTCTTTTTGCATAATCATTACATATTAGTGGTGTGGAGTCAGTTGAACCGTTATCTGATATAATTAATTCAAAATCAGTGAATGATTGTGAAAGTGCTGCATCTAATGCATTTTTAATATATTTTTCACCATTAAATACAGGTAAACCAATAGTTACTTTAGGTCTTTTTTGCTGATTCAATTAGAAATATTGTAAAACTTAGGTCTTATAATTAATATGATAACTTGTCTTTCAACAGATCATTTAACAAAAAGTTCTAGTTAATTAATTCATTTAATATCTGGTCATTATCAATTTCCATTTTATCTGATACTGGATTTAACCAATCATTCGAAAGAATTCTCTTTATCACTAGTTTTTTCTGTATAGTGCCTGCAACGCTTGCAATTAATGAATCACAAGCAACATTTTCACTTTTACTGTCATCAATCACAATTAATTTTTGTGTTTGCCTGATATCAGACAATATTTTATCCCAATTAGTTGGCGTAGGAGAATTAACATTAAAAAATGATACACTCATTCCATTTTTTTTCAATTCGTTATAAAGACTCCAACCATAAGGAAATGAAAAATTAAAACAAACTAATGTAACATCATTTCCTTTACTATATTGAAAGATAGTATTATTATCAGTATAAAGAAGTTCAGCAGGTTCTATTATTTCTTCTTTAAACAATCTCTGGCTTACTGATATAATTCTAAATCCTGGAGAAATTAATTTTGACGAAATTATCCTCTCTGCATCTATTTTGTTTGTAATAGTATAGCCAGAAACTTTAGCTATTGAACAAAAATCTGCAAAATTATTCAGACTTGACTGTGGTCCTTGATAACCATTATCTACAGTAATAGGAAATATGGTAAAAGAACTACTATTTTTAAATTCAGAATTTCTGATTATATTAAAAGTGTTAACTAAATGATCAATTCCTAATAAAAGAAAATCAAGTTGTTTCATAAAAAAAACCGATGAAATACCATTCATCATTAAACCAAATCCAAATCCACAAAGAGTATTTTCCGAGTTTGTTGAGTTTATTATTTTTCCCTGTTTTCCAACAGCTAGATCTTTTGTCAGCCCTCCCAAACAGGAGCCAGCGTTAATGTTCTGACCATATACAACAATTTTTTCTTCTTTAGAGACTTTTTCTTTAATTAAATTATTAATAAATTCGATATACTTCATTTTAATTCCTTTTCTAAATCATTTTGAACTATTTCTGCCAATTTTTGTAACTCTACATCACTATAGTATTTATTTAACACATACATTGGATCATCATCCGAATTTTTTATAGGTTTAGGCCAATCCTCAATCTTTATACTTGGTGTTGGGCCAGCATGATAATTAACAAATTTTCCATCAGGAAATTCGGGAGTTTTCAGCTTCCAATCTCCTAATGTTGTTACCATAACTTCAACACAAATTGGTGTTTGATTTTCTAGCGCCTCTTTTTTTAATTTAGTTAAATCTTTTGTGTAACTATACGGATCATTTCCTGACAATTTTTCATATTTTATATCATAAGAAGAGGTTAACTTTTCTAAATTAATAGCATGTCTCCTCTCTTCAATACGTGTAGACATTGACCATTCATTATTTTCTATAATAAATAAGAGACTTGACTGTAAACTTTTGGACATTAAAAGACTTTCATGAAAACTTCCTTCTTCAATGGCACCATCTCCAGCCAGTACTATGGTTACACCATTTTGCTGCCTAATTTTTTGAGCCATGGATACTCCAACTGCAACTGCAAAATTGTTGCCTAAAATACTAGAACTATAGATAATTCCTTTCTGAGGATTTATTAGGTTCATGGAACCCATCCTTCCATTCATTATGCCCGTTGGTTTCAAGAAATATTCATCTAAAATCGGTTTCAATGAACTTGATCTAGCTAAATTATATGCGATGTTTCTGTGTGAAAGCAAAAGAAGATCATTTGGTTCCATAACATAGTTAACGGCAACAGCTATTGCTTCATGCCCAAACGCTAAATGAATTGGAATCTTAAACTTACCTGCTTTATATTCCTCATTCACGATAATTTGAGCAAGCCTTAATTTCAAAATATCATAAGCTATTCTTCTATCTTCATTATTCATAGTCATTTTTTTAAACAAATGGTAGAATCGTTTTTAATCCACTTTCTAAATCTACCTGCGGTTCCCAATTTAACAATCTTTTTGCCTTGCTATTGGAAGGATTTCTTATATTTGCTTTCATGGGATCAGATTCAATAATTCTTACAGATTTTCCTAATACTTTTTGGCTTGTTTCAATTAATTCTTTCATCGTTATCAATTTGTTACCGGTTAAATTAATTATGTTAAAACCTTGCAAACCAATAGACTTGATTATTCCATTTGCAATATCTGATACGTGAATAAATCGTCTTCCATTTTTTAACGAACCTACAGTTACTACATCTTGATTTTTAATTGTGCTGAAAATAGATTCTACAGCTGACCAATTATTTTTTCTTGGACCATAAATTATTCCAAAACGAAGGATCGTCACTGCTGGACAAAATCCACGCTCATATTGTTGTTTCAAGTTGGCTTCAGTTACTAGTTTTGAAAGTGCATATTCTGACGCATGTTTAGTAATATCTATTAAAGAATCCTCATTTTTTTCTTCACCAGGTCTGAATTCATTGTAAACCCACTCAGTAGATGCAAAAATAAATTGTTTCACTTTTTTTTGTAAACTTGCTCGAATTACATTCAACGTACCCATAACATTGGTGTCAAAACACTCATACGCTTTATTTTTACAATCTGCATCTCTAGATATTGCAGCCAAATGAACAAGCGTATCTGTATTTAATGGAATATGATCTACTAATTGAGTAGACTTGATATCTACTTGATGAAATTCGTATTCCGTCTCTTTTTTATTAATTCCATCTAAACCAATAAACTCAATTTTCTTTTTTTTGCATTGCGAAATTAGTTCTTTTCCTACAAAACTTTCAGATCCCGTAATTACAATCATATCGTGTTTTTAGAAAATTCTAATTTAAAGTAACTTAATACATACTAAGTTTTTTCATGAATTGTAAAATTTACTCCATCACTCACTTACCAATATTGAACAGTTAAATGAATCTATACTAGAATAATCCCAATGTTTGTCGGAATGGCTCCAGTTAGAATAAGCTTTTCAGGTGGTGGCACAGATATGCCAGAATATTATGAAAAATACGGGGGGGCAGTAATCAGCACGAACATAAATCATTTCACTTATGTTATAATAAATCCAAGACATGATAATTCTTTTCAAGCATTTTCTTCTGATTTTGAATCGCATCATCAAAAAAGTAGTTATGACAAATTAGAGATAAAACATGGTACAGAAATAGCCGTTTCAGTAGTAAAACATCTTAAATACAAAATAGGCGGTGACTTCTTGATCTGTAGCGATGTTCCTCCAGGATCAGGTCTTGGCGCATCAAGTACCTTAGCAGTCAATTGTATTAAGACAGTTTTGACTTTAAAGGGAGAGAATTGGAACAAAGAGAAAATTGCAGAAACAGCATTTCACATTGAAAGAAATATTCTAAAACATCCAATAGGAAAACAGGATGACTATATTTCAGCTTTTGGCGGATTTAATTTTATCACTTTTAACAAAGATAGAATTAAAGTTTCTCCTATCAAACTCAAAAAATCTTTAATCCATGAACTTGAACAAAATTTATTATTATTTTTTTTGGGTGTAACAAGAAACAGTGGGATCGTTTTATCAAAACAACTTGAACGCATTAAAGAAAATAATCTAGATACAATTAATTCATTACATTATGTAAAACAATTAGCAGAAGAATTGTATGATTCTATAATTAACTCTGATATTAGAAACATAGGAGAAATATTGCATAAAGGCTGGGTAGCAAAGAAGAGATTTACTAAAGGAGTAAGTAATAAACAAATTGATAGAATTTATGAATCTGCACTAAATGCAGGAGCAGTAGGCGGTAAGTTAACTGGCGCTGGTGGTGGAGGCCACATGCTACTCTATTGCGAACCTTCTAAAAGACAAAACGTTATCAAAAAAATGCAGACACTTAAGCTAAGACATGTACCATTCAAGTTCCATTCAAGTGGAATCAAGATTCTAAACTTATATGACTATAACAAATAATCGTTCTAAATTGAAAAAACGACAGATTATTAATTCAATATTAATTCAACATCACCTATGTATCAAAAATATTATTGAAGACGTGGGTAAAATTGAAAAAATTGTTAACATCCTAATTAACGCACGAGATAAAGGTAACAAGATATTTACTATGGGAAATGGAGGTTCGAGTTCTACTGCATCTCATTTTGTGTCAGATTTGCTCAAGACAGCAATTACAAAAGGGGTCAGACGATTTTCTGCCTTTTCTCTAGTAGATAATACTCCAGTCATGTTAGCATGGTCTAACGATTCATCATATGAAGACATTTTTGTTGAACAACTAAAAAATTTTCTTTCTAAGGATGATATTGTTATTGGATTTAGCGGTAGTGGAAAATCAAAAAATGTTATAAAGGCACTTAAATATGCCAAGAAAAATGGTGCCATTTGTGTTGGGATTACAGGACAGGATGGTGGCGAATTATCAAAAATCTGTAATGTTTGTTTTGTGGTACCAAGTGACAATATGCTGACAATCGAATCGATGCATTTGCTTCTATGTCATTGCATAATAGAAACAATCAGAATGTTAGGCAAACCAATGTTCACCTATGGATGATCAAAGGAAAGCCGTTTTTTTTGATCGGGATGGTGTAATTAATAAGGAAAGAACTGATTATGTAAAAACCGTTGAAGAATTAGAGATATTTCCAAACATAATAGAACCCATAAAAAGTCTCAAGAATTCTGGTTTTTTTGTAATTATAGTAACCAACCAATCAGCAATAAACAGAGGTTTGACAACTCATGAAAAAGTTAATGCAATACATATGGAAATACAACATTTTCTTAAAAAAAATGGCACTTCTATAGATAGGTTTTATTATTGTCCACATAGACCTGATGAAAATTGTTATTGTAGAAAACCAAAACCTGGATTATTGTATCAAGCTATCAAAGAATTAAGCATAGATGTGAAATCAAGTTGGTTAATTGGAGATAAAGATTCTGATGTACAAGCAGCTATGGCAATTGGTTGTAAGGCAATTAGAATTGATACAAATTTAACATTAGATAAAGCAATTAAAATAATTTTGAATTCAAATAAACGGAGTTTGTAAGATAGATTATTAACTCAGCTTTTAGTTCATCAATCGACTCGAACAGGTTTTGAAAACTAAATTATTAATTATAGGTGGTAGCGGTTTAGTAGGAAGCACATTAATTCAATATGGTTTATCTAACTATGAGATACATGTAACATTTAACAAAAATCCACTATACATTAACAATATTTCTTCTACACAAATAGATCTTTTAACGGATAGAAATAAAATTATTAATATAATAAATAAATTGATGCCAGATGTAGTTGTACATACTGTAGCCCTAAGCAGTGTAGACCTATGTGAAACTAATCCTCAACTAGCTGATATTTTACATGTAGATGTTACACATGATATAGCTATAGCATGTAAAGACATACGTTCAAAATTAATTTACATTTCTACAGATGCTGTATTTCCAGGAAAAGTAAATTCAAAATATACAGAAGACGATATGCCGAATCCAATTAATCATTATGGGAAAACAAAATTAGAAGCTGAAAAAATTATTTTGTCTGCAAGCAATGAAAATGTCATATTACGATCTGCTGTAATTTATGGATGGCATAAAAAATCACGATTTACAAATTGGATATTACAAACACTAAAAGAAAATAGGACAGTTGATCCCTTTATTGATCAATATAATACCCCTACTCTTGTAGATGATCTAACCAAATCAATTCTTTCTATTATCAAGAAAAATATATCAGGTTTATATCATGCAACAGGAAAAACCTGTATTAATAGATATGAATTTGCACAAATTTTAGCTAAGACGTTTGGTCTTAATGAAAAATTAATAAAACCAGTTACCTCCGCAGAAAAAAAACAAGATGCACCTAGAGCAATTAGTACTTGTTTAGATTCTTCTAAATTAGAAAAATTAATTAATTTTAATTTCAGTGATATTAGAAGTGGAGTATCGTTTATCTTTAACCAATCAAAGAAAATATTCATGTAATAGAATTTAAAGAACCTTAAATTTGAATAAATTAATTGTTGAATATGAAAAAATATAATATACTTGTAACAGGTGGTGCAGGATATGTAGGTTCTGTTTTAATTCCTGCATTAATTTATGATAATCATCATGTGAAATGTCTTGATAGATTCTTTTTTGGTGATGAGTATTTATCTTCAAAATCATTTGAAGGAAAAATTGAATTAATAAAAGACGATATTAGATTCTTTGATCCTAAAATTTTAGAGGGTATTGACCTAGTCATTGATTTGGCTGCATTATCAAACGATCCCGTCGGTGAATTAGATCCTGAAAAAACATACGAAATTAATTACAAAGGAAGAGTACGAGTAGCAAAATTAAGCAAAGAAGCTGGAGTTCCACAATACATTCTTGCATCAAGTGCAAGTATCTTTGGTCAACAACATAAAATTGTAGATGAATCTTCTGAAGTTTTTCCAATAACAGCATATTCAAAAGCAAATAGGAAGGCTGAAATAGATAATTTAGCATTAAATGATGACAAATTTTCTGTTACAGTTTTACGATTTTCTAGTTTATATGGTCTTTCTCCTAGAATGCGATTTGATATAGCAGTAAATGAAATGGTGTTGGAATTTTTTAAAAAAGGGAAAATTACTGTAAGAGGAAAAGACAACCAACGGCCATTTTTACATATAAAAGACGCTATTCAAGCATACAAATTGGTAGTTCAATCAAAAGTAGAAAAAATTACAGGTCAAATCTTCAATGTTGGATCTGATGAACAAAATTATAAGATTGGTGATCTTGCACTTGAAATTAAAAAAGCGTTAGGAAACAATTGTGATATTGAATTTGGCGATAACAAAGATCATCGTTCTTATGCTGTTTCATTTAAAAAAATTAGAGAAACATTAGGTTTTAAACCAAAATTTAGTGTTGCGGACGGTGCCATAGAAATTTTTAACTCATTAAAAAAAGGCGATATTACAGATTCGATAAAGACTATTACATTAAAATGGTATAAGCATATTTTGTCTGACCACTCACTATTAAAAGAACTAAGTATTAATGACAAACTACTATAATTTTCTGAATGATTTTATTTTATGCGTTTAAGATAACCAGATGGAGCAACAGTGATCAAAAGCTTATTTTCTATATCTTTATCAATTTTAAAACGATCATTTAATTTTAGAAATTCCTTCACTGCAGTTTTTGGATTATTTCCTTTTCCCCATGGTCGTTTAGCACTGCCTGAAAGTAGTCTTATAGGCATATCTTCTATAACTGTATCAAAAACTACCATATAACTTCCAATAGTAACCAATGGAGAATATAGTTCCATTTCTGCTAACACGTGTTTATGAGTATGATTAGAATCCAGAATTAACAATATCCGTTTTTTTCCCTTAGATAATTTGTATACTTTCTTTACTATGTTTTCATTAATAGAAGAACCTTCAATCATCTGTATTCTTCTACTTAAAGAATGCTTTTCAATTTCTTTTCTATTATGTTTTCTTATATCAATATCAATACCCAATACTTTTCCATGTCCTATTAGCTCTAGAATAGAAGCCGAAAAAATTAAGGAACCACCATGAGCAATACCGGTTTCAATAATTAAATCTGGTTTTACTTTCCAAATAATCTCTTGAAGAGCAATAATGTCTTGAGGATATTGAATTATTGGTCTTCCAAGCCAACTAAAATGATAAGAATATTCATATTTTACACTTCCATTAAGCCACGATCTAGATAATTCTTTTAAATAATTATCTTCGGACATTTTTCTTATTTGCAGATTATTTCTTTTTACAAAATCTTTTTCACTCAACACCGTTCACCGGAATTTTGACAGTACATCATAAACGAAAGTCTGCGTATGAAAGATCTTTTTTAGAAATTACTGTGATTTTTTGTGGCCATGATATATTGAATTCTCTATCATTCCAACGTATTCCTCGAGCATATGATGGCATATAGACTTGTGACATTTGATAAAACAATTCTGTATTATCTTCAAGAGTTTGCATTCCTAGAGCAATTCCTTCCGGAACATATAACATCATGTGATCATTAGAATCTAGTTCTATTCCTATCCATTTTTTAAAGGTTTTAGATGTTCTCCTAAGATCTACTAATACTTCAAAAACACCACCTCTTGTACATCGGATCAATTTAGCTTCTTCGTATGGTTGAACTTGATAATGTATACCGCGCAATGTTCCTTTTTTTTTATTAAACGAAATATTGCATTGAACCAAATTTGAATTCAAATTTTTTTCTTCAAATATTTTTTTATCCCACATGCGTGCAAAAAATCCTCTCTCATCTTCAACTTTTTTTGGTGCTATAATGTAAGCTCCCTTCAATTCTAATTCTTTAAAATTCATGAAAATACTTTCACCATTGGAACAAGAACCACAAATTTGCCTCCCCATTTTTTAATAAACTTCACCTGTTTCATGATTTCATCTTTAAAATTCCAGGCTAAAATTATTACATAATCTGGTTTTGTTTTAGAAATCATTTGGGGTTTAAGTATGGGTATATGTGTACCAGGAAGAAATAGATTTTGTTTATACGGATTAAGATCTACAGTATAATTTATAAAATCACGTCCTATTCCACAATAATTTAACAACGTGTTTCCCTTTGCAGCCGCTCCATAAGCAACAACAGTTTTTCTTTTGCATTTCGCATCTATAAAAAATTGCCAAATTTTCCTTTTAGAAATATTAACTTTATCACTAAAGGTAGTATAAGTACTGATATTAGTTAGTCCGAATTTTTTTTCTTTTTTAATTTTTTGTAAAACGTTATTGGATATTACTACATCTTTATTCTCTAAATGTTTTATATATAGTCGCATTGAACCACCATGAATATTCAATTCTTCCATATCAAAAATTTCTAGATTATATTTGTGAAAAATTTTTTGCAGTGTAAATAGTGAGAAATACGAAAAATGTTCGTGATAAATTGTATCAAATTCGGTTTTTTGAATTAATGTTAAAAGGTAGGCAGAAAACTGTATGATGATAACTCCTTTACTGTTTAATAATTTTTTTAAACCTTTTATGAAGTCAATTAAATTAGGTACATGTGGTAACACATTAAAAGCAATAAGCAAATCGGCCTTTTTTCCATTTCTTACTAATTCATTAGCAGTTTTTTGTCCAAAAAATTTTGATATTGTTGGTATTTTTTTTTCCTTGGCAACTTTTGCTACATTTATGGCTGGTTCTATACCTAAAACAGGGATATTTTCTTTTTTAAAATATTGTAATAAATAGCCATCATTACTTGCTATTTCAATAATAAGATTAGTATCATTAATGTTGAATCTTTTGATGGTTTTATTTACAAAATCTTTGGCATGATTTAACCATGTTTGAGAATACGATGAAAAATAAGCATAATTTGAAAATATTTTCTTCGAACTTTCAAATTCATCTATTTGAACTAAAAAGCATTTGGAGCAAACATAGACACGTAGAGGATAAAATAACTCTGCCTTATTGATCTGTTCTTCAGTAAGATAGGAATTTGCAAGAGGTGTTTTACCTAAATCTATAAAAATATGATTTAACTTAGTTCTACAAAATCTACATTTCATTTACCATACTTTCCATAGAGCTTTCTTTGATTTCCATAAATTTTCTAAATAGTTTCTATCACTTATTGTATCCATTGGATGATAAAAGCCCCTATGTTTATATGCTGATAACTGTCCCTCTTTTACTAATTTTTCCATAGGTTCTTTTTCCCATACAGTAGAATCGTTTTGTATATAATCTAAAACAGCTGGTTCTAGCACAAAGTAACCACCATTTACCCATTCATTCTCTCTAGGAGGTTTTTCTCTAAATTTAATCACTTTATCGTCTTCTAATTCTAAGATGCCATATTTTTCTGGTGGATGACATGCAGTTACAGTAGCAAGTACTTTTTTTGAATGATGAAAATTAACTAGCTTCTGTATGTTAACATTATTCAAAGTATCGCCATAAGTAAAACAAAAGGTTTCGTTTTGAACAAGTTTTTTTACTTTCTTAAGTCTGCCTCCAGTCATTGTATTTAATCCAGTATCAACAGCTTCCACATTCCATGGCTCATCTAATTTTTTACAATAGTCTTTAATCAAATCCCCTTTGTAGCCACAACAAATAACAAAATCTGTAATGTCATAGGCAGCATAAACTTTCATAATATACCATAGTATGGGTTTTCCGCCAATTTCGATTAATGGTTTTGGTCTAGAATGTGTTTCTTCACTAATTCGTGTTCCAAAACCACCAGCTAAAATAACAGTTTTCATGACAAATTAGCCTTCGATTTTACGATTACTTGAAGCTTTTTACACAATTTAGAATCATTAACAGAAAATTATTATACAAAATTACAACATTCATTTTTTACAATTTTTTCTTTTTACCATAAATAGTAGTCTTGATCAGATTGGATTCATGTGATGTTGGATCATGCTTGTATGTCATGTATTCAAAACCTTCTTTTTCTAATAATTCTAGTAGATCCTTTAAGTTATGAGATTCTTGGAACTTTGAGAACTCGATTTTTACACTGTCTACTTTTTTTAATGAATTATTAGTTATGAAAAACTCACAACCTTTACAATCCATTTTTAGCAAATCAACATGCTTAATATTAAATTCTTCAAAAGCTGACTCTAGACTATAGCCTTTTGTTTGAATGACTTTGGCATTTTTACCATGAAGATTACTAACAAACGAAGTTCGCCCAATTTCACCTGTGCTAGACTGATAAAAGGTTAACATTCCATCTTTGCCAATAGCTGCATTAATCGGAATAATTTTTGGGGCAAGATCTGGATTTAGGCTAATGTTACGGATCATCGCCTCGTAATATTCTGTTATTGGTTCGAAAGCATAAACCGTAGCACCCATATTAGCAAAGAATAAGGGCGTATCACCACATTCTGCGCCTACATCTATTACAACCTTATTCTCCAATGAGTCAAACGAATTAATAAAATGAATATTTCGCACAAATGTTTCTATTATCGTATTTCCAGGATGAATAGAATCAATATAGAACTTAATACCACTAGAAATCTCAATTACTTTTTTGTTATTGTATTGAAATATCTTGAAAGTCTTGTCTCTGAGCTGTTTGATCTCAGCATTTTCGTTTGTAATAAAATTTGCACCAAATTTTATCCCTCCAAAAAGAACCTCAATTAAATTTCGATCCTCATATGATAAATTATACAATGGAACTGAAAAATAATTTTTCGTATCAAAAGTAAATTCTATTTTGTTATTAGATTTTACATGATATGATGTCGCAAATGTTAGTATCCCTAACAAGCTTAACATAGTATAAAATTCTGTTGATTTGAAATCTACTCTTAAATTGTCTTTTAATTTAACTCTGTATTTTGATTTCCCAAGTAAAATTGAGATAATTAATCCAAGCTTATTTTCAACAACTTCAACATATGGTAATATGAAATAGATTAAACCTAGGTTTTTTCGCAGCCTATTCATGCATGTGAATAAAATAAGACGTATTAGTATCTATTTTTTTCAATAGTACAATTAATTTTTTCTTACTATTTCTTAATACCATTAAAAAAGTAAAAAAGAACTAAATAAGAGACAATATTTGGGCAGTTTAGTTTGAAGCTTCAATTTTCCTTAGATCTGCCATCATCGCCAGATAGTTTGATAAAAATAGCTACTGATTATGAAAACTTACCTACTTTACTACCAGATCAACTAAAGAGTGTAAAGATTTTAGAACAAACAAACGAACAAACAATTACTGAAGAAACACTCTTTTTTTCTACGATATCAAAAACAAAAATACGGCAAAGATCACTTCATAAAAATATTTCAAACAATGAATTAAAAACAGAAATAATAGCTGGTCCAGCAAAGGGGACGGTTGTAAATGTAAAATATGACAAAATTGATACAGGTACACGCATTATAGTAGATGTTGATTTAAAATTAGCTTTAAAATATAAGATGATAACACCAATAATAAAAAAATGGTACAAACGATTACTAACGGCGTTGTTGTATAAGATGAATAACGAAGCAATAATTCATAACACATAATTATTAAACTGAATTCAACTCTAACCAAACATATGGAAGATTTTTCAGGTATAATAAACTGGGAAAACGTCTTTAAAAATTCAGACACATTTAAAAAAAATAAACCGTTTAGATTTGTGTTTATAGAAGAATTCTTCGAACAAAAATTTTATGAAAACCTATTCAGAACATATCCAAAAATAGATGAAACGTGGACTAAAAGTACAGTTTTTCATAAATCTCAGTTTGTAAAATACTGGGGCAAGACTAGTGGTCAAAACATCGTAGTCGAAAATGAAGACGATCCGCAATATAGCCCACAATGGAATAAATTCAAAAGATATTGTCATTCAGACGAATTTTTAGAAAATTTTAGAAAATTTTCTGGGGTGCCTGTAAACAAACTAAAATTTTTCCACTTTATGTCATATAGAAAGGGTGGCTTTCAATTACCACATATTCATAATAATGGTCCTAGTAGTCTGATCTTGATGGTTTATTTTTCCAGAGGATGGAAAAAAGGTGATCCAGGAGGAACGTATATGGCTAGTGGAGAGGATGAATCAAAAATAATCTTTGAGCCTTATAATTTAGATAACAGCATGGCAATTTTTCACGATGGGCCACGAGCTGCTCATGGTGTTAGATTAATTACAAAGGATGTTGAAAGACGAGCTCTTCAAATCACATTAGAAGAGTATTCTCCAAAAAGTGGCTGGACAGGAAAATAATACTTTAAAAGAAATAAAAATGAAAGATAAGATTATTTTTTGGATTGATGGTGCACTCACACATTTTTGTTTAGCATATTACCTACAAAAGAAATATGACGCAGATTTTTATGCAATTATTGATACAACAAATAAACCAAAAAAATTTTTTCAGGAACAACGATTAGTTCAATTTCAAAAAACATGGTATTATCATGATCACATTATCAATTTCTCAAATCCTGATATAGAATATTTATCGTCTTTTGAACAAAAATATAATGTTAATATATCACAACTATTAGTAAATGATAGATTTTTCTATAGATTTAATAGATTTTATAAATTCACAGATGATGAGATCCTATCAATATTAGAACAAGAATGCAAATTATACGAGAACATTTTTGAAGAAATCCATCCAGATTTTTTTATAACTAAAGAACCTGCATTGCGACATCATCAATTATTTTATGAACTTTGTAAAAGAAAAGGTGTCAAAATATTAATGTTAAATCAACCAAATATGGGACGATGTATAATATCAGAAAATATACGAAAAATTGATTCTATTGATAATTTAGAAAATAGCGAAGGTACTAGAAATTTTGATGAATTATTACAATATCATAAATCTTTTCTTATGTCAAAACAAACTTTAAGCTATGCAAAAAAATTTAAAAATTCGAAATTGTCTCTTTTAAAAGCAGCATCCGAATTCCTTTTTACCTCAGAAAACAAAAACATTCGTACACACTATACGTATTTTGGTAGAACTAAATTTAGAGTCTTACTTGATTCGATTAAACTTTCTTTAAAGAAAAAAATTCGCGAACAGTTTATTAACAAAAATTTATCAAATCAAATCAACTTTAATGAAAAGTTCGTTTATTTTCCTTTAGCAGTTGATGAAGAACGAAATCTTCTGATTGCGGCTCCTTTTTACACTAATCAAATTGAGGTTATTCGTCATATTGCAAAATCATTGCCAATAGATTACAAATTATACGTAAAGGAAAGTCCAAGTCAATCTATTCGTTATTGGAGACCATTATCAGAATATAAAGAGATGATGAAAATTCCAAACGTTCGACTGATTCATCCTTCATTTTCTCCTGAAATTCTATACAAAAATTGTTCTTTAGTCATAACAATTGGTGGTTCATCAGGTTATGAAGCTGCTTTTTATGGAAAACCATCTATCATATTTACAGATCTAGGTTACTTGGTATTACCTTCAGTAGAAAAGGTAAAAAATATTGAAGAATTACCAAAAATTATTCGTTTATCCTTACAAAAAAAAGTCAATCCTTCCGACTTAGATCGATATATTCTACTATTGGACAAAAATTCATTTGAGTTTGATTTGATAGGTTTCTATAATATTTATCATGATTATTTTTATTATGGGGGTTATCTAACCGATGTACAAATACCTATTCAAAAAATGGAATCATTCTTGAAAAAATTTGAAACATATTTTGACGTCCTAACGCTTGAACACATCAAAAAATTAAATGAGCTTAAAAAATCTAAAAAAGTACCTTTATGATGAATCTTAGTATATTTTACATTAACATCTTTATCTGAATATAAATAGATAAAAAGGAAGATAATTTTTATATTATTTATAAAAATGAAGTTAAGACATGAGCTAATTAATAAATTTCAAAATGTACAATTAGTTGCAACTGATGTGGATGGTGTTCTAACAGACGGTTCCATGTATTATTCAGATAAAGGTGAAGAGTTAAAAAAATTTCATACAAGAGATGGAATGGCAGTAGAACTATTACGGAAACAAAAATTACCTACAATTTTGATTACAAAGGAAAAATCAAAAATTGCTAGTATACGTGCGACTAAAATTAAAGCCAAAATATATAGCGGCATACAAAAAAAAGAATCTTTGGTACCTAAATTATGTAAACAATTTAATGTGAAACCAGAAAATATAGCGTATATTGGTGATGATATTAACGACTACAATATAATGAAATTAGTTGGACTAGCAATAGCCCCTTCTGATGCGGTAACTGCCATTAAGGAAATAGCTCACTATACTTGTAATGCAAAAGGAGGTAAGGGAGTTTTGCGAGAAACAGCAGAATTGATAATTCATTACAAAGGATTAAATCTTTACAAACGACATTAATCAAGAATCATGGTATTTATCATCGCTGAAATTGGAATAAACCACAATGGCGATATAGAAATTGCTAAAAAATTAATCAGTGTAGCTAAAACATATGGTTGTGATGCTGTAAAATTCCAAAAAAGAACAGTTGAACAAGCATATCCACAAGAAATTTTAGATATGCCACGAAGTAGTCCATGGGGAGCAACAACACGAGATGAAAAAATTCATCTCGAATTTGATAAAAAAGAATACGATGAAATTGATAAGTTTTGTTTCACACAAAACATAGATTGGTTTGCATCATCATGGGATGTAGAAAGTCAGCTGTTTTTGAGACAATATGATCTAAAGTATAACAAAGTTCCTTCTGCAATGCTAACAAATCATGAACTTTTACGTATTATAGCAGAAGAAAGAAAAAAAACATTTATTTCAACTGGTATGAGTACGATGGAACAAATACGTGAGGCTGTTTCAATTTTTCAACAATTTAATTGTCCGTTTGAGCTCATGCATACTAACAGCTCATATCCAATGAAACTTGAAGAAGCAAATCTTCGTTGTATTCAAACCCTTAAAAAAGAATTCAATTGTAATGTTGGTTATAGCGGCCATGAAACGAATGCTTCGGTGGTTTGCGTAGCAGCGGTACTTTTAGGCGCAACAACTATTGAAAGACATATTACTCTTGATAGATCAATGTACGGTTCTGATCATGCGGCATCGCTTGAACCAAACGGACTACGAATCCTTGTAAGAGATATACGCCTTCTTGATGTTATCTTAGGGGATGGTGTTAAACGAGTTTGGCCATCGGAAATTGCCAAGTTAAAACGATTGAGGCATTAATTATAAGGACTTGGGTTTCATATACATTTGAAATGTTATTTATTTTTCTTCATTAATTGTTCAATCAAAAATAAATCATGAGGCGTATCTATTTGGTAAGATAATTCCACGGGCATCTTATAAAATCCAATTCTACCAGAAATTCTGCAGCTGCTATTTATAAAAGAACTATATTTAGTTGCATAAATAGCACCATTTTCTTGAAAAAATTTTTCCATGTCTTGTCTATTTGGTCTTTTTAATGGATTATAGTTTAGCGGTTTAATTGTTTTGTTTTGAATTTTCCATACGAAAGAATGTGTTTCACACACACTTAAAATTGAATCAAGCTTTTCGTTTTTTAATTTATTCAATGCTTCATCTATGTGAGTAGCTGTTCTTAATGGTGATGTATTTTGTAACAATACTATAACATCTGGTAAATAATCTTCTTTTTTTTGTAAAGTGTTTAGTATGTGAAAAATAACTGGCTCTAACGTAACTGTATCATTTGAGAGTCTTTTAGGTCTTAAAATCACGTCGGCGCCTAATTGAGTAGCAACTTTAGATATTAGGCTATTATCTGTTGAAACGACTGTTCTGTTAATAATTTCTGAATCCATTGAAGCTTTAACTGTATAGTATAATAGTGGTTTACCATTTAACGGCGTCAAATTTTTCAATGGTATTCCTTTAGAACCGCCTCTTGCAGGTATAACCCCTAAAACATTCATAAAAACACGTCTATTAGATCAAAAATAATATTGCTTGTCATCTGCGTTCTCTAACAATACTGGTTAGTGAATACAGAAGAACTGCTGTAATTTCAAACATCGTTCCTAGAATAATACTTCCTATACCAATTAATGCAACATGTAATGGAAAAGAATCAAATTGACTATACTCATTTACAGTCCATCCAATAAAAAATAAACCTAAACCCAAGAAAATAACCCCTGGTATACCATAAAATTTCAGAGGATGTTCTATAGAAATAAATTTCAATGTACTTAAAACAACGGATGCACCATGTGAAACTGGATTGTGAGTAGAAGTATTTCCTTCATAAGCAATAATAATTGGAATTTCTGTAATTTTGAATTGTTGTTTTGCCGCTTTAATTAAAATCTCTGTCGAAACACCCATTCCATCTTCAGAAGGAAGAATATTTTGAAAAACAGTTTTACTGTATGCTCTAAATCCACTTTGCGCATCTGTAATTTTTGAGTGTGTTGATACATTTGTCAATTCAGTTATTGTTTTGATGCCCATTTTTCTATATCTAGGAACGGCGCTGGTTTTGCTTAGAAATCGTGATCCTATTACTATATCAGCTTCTTTTTTTTTGATAGGCTCTAAAATTTTAGGAATATCATTTACATCATGTTGACCATCTGCATCAAAAGTTACAAGAGCATCAACATCTAGATCTCTTGTTTTTAAAAAAATAGTTCTAATAGCAGCACCATAACCAAGATTTTTTGAATGATCAATTACAATCGCTCCTAGTCCTTTTGCAATTGAACTAGTCAGATCACTTGAACCATCATTACAAACAATAATTGTGTCTGCAAATTTTTTTAATTTTATAATGACTGAAGCGATATTTTTTTCCTCGTTAAATGCAGGTATGCCTATTGCTACTTTCATACTTCTATTTTTACAGGTTTGTTTTAAAAGATATTGATTAATTTATAGCACCTTATTCAAGTCATTACAAAGTATGAAAAAACATGTTATTGCAGGTTTAGGTGAAATAGGACTACCAATAATGAAAATCATGTCAAAGGTAGCTTTGACAGTTGGATACGATATCGATACAAAAAAATTCAATAAAACAAAATTTGATAAATACAAAAATGTAGAAACATCATTTCTCCATATTTGTATTCCTTTCACAAAAAAATTTAATGATAATATTTTATGTTTATACAAAAAATTTAAACCAAAAATAATCGTCATTCACAGTACAATTCCACCTAATACCACCGAAAAATTACAATCAAAACTAGATGTACCAATTATTTATAGTGCTACAAGAGGTGTTCATAAAAGAATGTTGTATGATTTGAAGCGTTATACAAAATTTTTTGCAATAGATCCACAAACTCCAAAAGCAAAGTGGGCATCTTTACGTTACTCCACAATTATGAAAAAATGTGGTATTAAAACCAAAAAAATGTCAAAACCAATAACCTTGGAGCTGGCTAAAATAATCTGTGATACATCGTACTATGGGTGGTTAATAACATATTCCCAGCTTTCTAACATGATTGCTCTAAAAAATAATGTAAGCTACGATGAAATGTGGTCATTTGCTGATGAGATCCATAAATTTCTTGGAAATAGACCAAAAATGTTTCCAGGAATAATAGGTGGTCACTGCGTTATTCCTAATTTAGAATTAATAAACGATAAAACTCTGGATTTAATTGCCCAAATAAATTCTGACTACGCAAAAATTCTCAAAAAGATGCATTATAATTCAAGACAACGTGGATAATCTTTTTTTATTTTACACTCTACTTTTAATAAAATCAATTGAATATACGGGAGTTGGATCTGTCTTAGACAAAACAGCTAAATAGATAGTAGAATAATCTAACAGATATATAAGATTAATAATTTTGGACAAAATATTTCCTTTAATTGAAAAAATTTCTTTATATTTGATATTATTTTCTTTAAAATATTCTTTTAGAATTTTCCATCTTTCCTTTGTATTGGCATGATCGTCTTTACCCTCCAAAAGAATAGGATTTACGTTAGATGGTTTCTCCCATGCAACAACGCCATTATGACAAGCTTCAATCACATCTTCTGTAATTACATGAATTTTAGCATTTTCTTGAAGAGAATTTTTAAATCGTATTGCTGCTGATTGCAGACCATATGGGTAATAAATTAATGGAATATCAGTTATGTATTTCGCTATATCAATAGCGAAATTAGATTCAGTTAAGTTTGATGAAGAAATTAATTTTTCAAGATTATCTAATTCTTCTATCGATGAGGTTACATCACGTCTTGATAGAGGTAAAATTGATCCAACACACTTTAAAATTGAATATAGATATGCTGGTAATGAAGCTCGGGGAGAATGTATTTTGGAAATTTTTTTATACTGAATTTTATTCTTTGCACAAAAATCTGCCATCTTTCCTCCGGAAGAAAAAGCAATTATTTTCGCATTAATTTTTTTAGCAGAATTTAAGACATTCAATGTTTCTGAAGTATTTCCTGAAACGCTAGTTGTGATAACTAGAGTGTTTGAATCAACGGTTTTTGGCAAAATATACCCCTTTACTATTTGCACATGAATTTTCGATTGCGATAAAATAGAGGAAAAAATATCTCCAATAGTTCCAGATCCTCCCATTCCTGCAAATATAATATGATCAATATCGTTGAAATCAATGATACTTTGATTTACTTCATAAGATTCTTTAGCAATTTGAGGCCATCTATCATATACCTCATACATTTTTTGCTTATCATATTTTTGTAATAAATCTAAATCCAACAATGTTTTTGAGATGAGTGACTTGAATAAAATACTAACTACGAAATATAGCGTAGATATTGAAAATTAGAAATATTGCATTAGATAGTAGATAATTGAAAATTAATGACATTGAAAACAGTAGAATGGAAAGACAATTCTGTTGTGATGATCGATCAAACAAAATTGCCCACTAAATTAGAATATGTAAAATATACTGATTACAAAGAAATTGCTTACGCTATCAAAACTTTAGTAGTTCGTGGTGCTCCTGCAATAGGCGTCGCAGGCGCTTTTGGTTTGGCATTAGCAACATTACAAAGCCAAGCAAAAACTAAAGATGAATTAATTGCAGATCTAGAAAATGCAAAAAAAATTCTTTATGAAACTAGACCAACGGCAGTAAATTTGGGATGGGCATTAGACAAAATCATGACAATCGCCAAGCAAGGTAAAGATATTTTAGATATCAAAAATATTGTAATAAACACTGCTAAAAAAATTGCAGAAGAAGACATTCAAATCAATATGACCATGGGAAGACACGGTTCTAAGCTATTCGAAAATAATGACATCGTCTTAACGCATTGTAATGCAGGTGCCTTAGCAACTGTAGCATATGGTACTGCACTAGGTGTCATACGTGCTGCTAAAGATAATGGAAAAAATGTCAAAATCATTGCAACGGAAACTAGGCCAGTGCAACAAGGTTCACGACTTACAGCATTTGAATTAAAACACGATGGTATTGATGTTAGTTTAATTCCTGACACTGCTGTTGGATATACTATGGCAAGAGGTTTGGTCAACAAAGTAATTGTAGGAGCTGATAGAATTCTACGTACAGGGCACGTATTTAATAAAATTGGAACATATCAAATCGCAATAATAGCAAAACAACATAAAATACCATTTTATGTTGCGGCACCTATTTCATCATTTGATCTAACAAGCAATCCTCAAGACGTCATAATTGAACAACGCAAGGCCTATGAAGTAACTCACATTGGTGACAAACAAACTGCGCCTGAAAATATTAGTGTAATTAATCCAGCATTTGATATGACCCCGCCCGAATTTATCACAGGAATAATTACAGAGATAGGTATAGCTAAACCTCCTTTTGAAGAATCCATCAAAAAATTATTCGAAGCTAAGAAGTAGAAAGTTTTTATTGATTTTAAGAGGGACTTTTACAAGTATGAGTACCATAAATGTAGAACAAATAAAAAAATCATTAAAACAATGCATGGATCCTGAAATTCCAATTAATATTGTTGATATGGGATTAATCTATGGAATTGATGTTTCAGATAACAATGATGTTAATATTAAAATGACAATGACCACGCAGGGATGTCCTTTACACGACACTCTTATTAATGATGTAACTAGGTATGCAAAAAAGGTACCAGGTGTAAATAACGTCACGGTCGATATCGTATGGGATCCCCCTTGGTCTCTAGATAAAATGTCTGATGAAGCAAAGTCCATGCTTAAAAATATGGGAACTAGAAACACTCCTGCACCAATAAACTATGAAACTGCAATGCCTCAAGGTGTTGGTTCCTTAATTAAACAAGATGATGGTTCATTAGTTCTTGCAAATAAACACAATCAAGGATTTATGGTAAATCAAGCAATAGTTGATTTTTGGAAATCATGCAATGGAAAGCGAAGGATAACAGAGCTTGTTGATATATTTGCACAGCAGACAGGTTTGCAAAGAACTCAAGTTGAGAAGGAAGTAATTCAGCTTGTAAAACAACTTCTTGATGGAGGTTTAATCATTATGCCAGAACAAACTGATGTTCCTAATGTAGAATTCAAAAAATGAACTTTAAACAGAAAAACGCATTAGCAATCTTTAATTTAAGTCGATAAAAATTAAGCATGTGAAACAACTAAAAGAAGTAGAACTTACAAGACATGCCTACCATAAGGATCCAACTTTAAATTCAGTACATCGTTCCTCATTGATGGTGCCTGAAATACCTGGTACTGAAGTTGATATAAGTTTTCTTAATCATTTTTTATTAAAAAGAAATTATTCAAAAGTAGCTTGTAGAATTACCCCAATTGATACATTAGGAAGAAAAACAGAATCACGTTTGTATGAAATAGATAAACCAATAGTTTATACTTTTACTTTGACTGGGATGGTAGAAAAACCAATATCTAATTACTTAGTAGAATTTTTTTCTGCTGAAAATCTTTTCATTCCATTTCCAGCTGTTATGATTAATCACAGGGGGAACGGTTTCATTAATCAAGTTCATTCATTTAACAGAGTATTAAATGACATTTTCGAAGATGACGAAATAAATTCAAAACAAGTTAAAGAAACATCTGTTGATATGGTTCTTGGAAATGGAACCGATACGTTTTTTTTATTTTCTGCAGGTCCATTACCTTGCAAGGGTAAATTTGAAATTGAAATATACACAAAACACGGTTTACATAAAAAATCATATGACTTGGACCTACCTAGATTTGGCTTACAGCAAATCAGCATAAAAAAACTATTTAATGAAATGCCTGATGGAACAACTGGTATCATTAAAGCACAACAACCACATCAATTGCTATTTTATGGACGAATGTTAGTGGGCCAAACCCACCAAGATGGTTCATTTAGTGCAAATCATAGCTATTATGACTCATCAATGATAGAAGAATATTGGGATGATAATCGACCATCTAGTAGAATCTATCCATTTTTTAGCAGATTACAAAATATGATAAAAATTTACCCAGTTCAATCTCCTAGCACACTTTCATTTTTTATAGGCCTTTATTCAAATGATGGCTCTAAGCTTGGCGAATTTGAGTGTGGCGAACTACAAAGTCCTAGTAATAATTTTCTAGACATAGATGTAAACTCTATAATTCATAATAATAATTTAGACTTGAATGACATTTCAACTTTTGCAGTAATAGCAAAAGCTAAAAATGGCAAGATGCCAACTAGAATAGGGCATCAATTAGTTTATGGTGCAGGCGGATTAAACAGTTCTGTTGCAGTCTCATTATTTAATCCAAATGTGTTTACTACAAAAAACAAAAAAAGTTTTGCTTGGGGACAATTAATTATTGGTAAAGAATATGATTCATTTATTGGTATAGTTTCCGATCTAAGTATAAACCCAGAAATTGAAGAACATGATTTTATGGTACAATTTTTTGGAAATGAAGGACAATTGGTACAAAGAAATTGGACAATTAGAAACGGAACAGCAAAAAAGTTTGAAGTTAGTCAAGAATTGAAAAATGAATTAAAAAATTCTGAAAGCCAGAAACTTCAGTATATTTGGTGTATGATGGAATCTGAAAAACCTGGTTTGAACTTTTATACTGTTTCTTATAACAAAAAAACAAAACATTGTTCAGGAGAACACGGTTTTTAACACAAACTAATTTAACACTATTTCACGATGTAGAGCTTTGAGTCGATAAAAGGAAATGGTTTTAATTTGATATTTTTATTCTTGAAATATTCATTCACCGCCTTTGTTTCTCCAGGAAAAAAATTATAATCATCCAAGAGTAGTATTCCCCCTTTGACTATTTTTGGATATAAAAAATTAAGAACTGTCAATGACGGTTCATAAAGATCCGTATCTAAATTTAAAAAAGAAATTTTAAGATTTGGGTGTGATTTAACATATAAGGGAACCGTTTTAACAATATCTCCCTTTACAAGTTCAACTAATTTGTGAGTTTTTTTATGTTTTAATATTTTCATTAATTGTTGTTTTGATATACTTTTATTTCCAACAATTTTAAGCCAATTATTTCTAGTTTGTATATCTTTTGTAAATTTTGCTTTTGGAAACTTTCCAAACGTATCAAAAGCTATAATTTTTTTCTTTATACTATTTCCAAATAGCTCTCTGAAGATCGCAAATCTGCATAAGGAAGCACCTTTAAAAACACCACATTCTACTATTTCTCCTGGTATATCTTTCACCATTTTAAATAATTCATACTGCCCTAATAATTTACCAAGTCTTGATACATCACAAGATAGATAGAAATCATTTTCATATTCAAATGATTTTTTAAAATTTGGTAATTTAATCAATTTGAAATTATATCTCTTTAATTTCTAAAATTGTAGCTTGTATGGAATCCATTTTTATTATTGCCTTTTTATCATTAAAACTTAGTGCAACATACCAATCGCCTGCATCATCATCGTATTTTGTTTCAAGTTTTTGAATTTCTGTTTCTTTTACATTATAGTTTTTAATTATGCCAGACATTGCCAAAGCTATAGCATCTTTTTCAGTTGCTAGTCGTCGTTTCATTAGTCCTATGCCGGGTGTCATTAACAAATTTGATATTTGATGCACAAATAAATTATTTGATGTGCTTTTATGTTAAAAGGGCTCGGAGGGCTTCGATCCCTCGACCTGGTGGTCCGAAGCCACCCGCACTGTCCTGACTGTGCTACGAGTCCAAACAAGTAAGACTTTAACGGGGCTAAATATCTGTCTAGATACTTGAAAGTTTCAAAAAAAGTTGCAGGTGTTGAGTATGCAATTCGAGATATTGTAACTGAAGCGAGAAAATTACAAAAGCAAGGAAAAAAAGTTACTTATCTTAACATAGGTGACCCTGTTCAGTTTGGTTTTCAGACACCTGAAAATGTAAAAGATGCAATGATTAAAGCAATTAGAAATGGAGAAAACTATTATGCGCCATCAGAAGGTTTGCCAGAATTGCGTGAAGAAATAGCAAAAAAAGAACACAAGAAAGGTCTTTCGGTGAATGCCGATGATATACTAATCACTAATGGAATATCAGAAGGTCTTGATATGGTCATATCTTCTATTGTAGAAGAAGGTGATGAAGTACTACTTCCAGGCCCCTACTATCCTCCTTATGCATCATATGTTAGACTACATGGTGGAATTCCAGTAGAATTTGCAGTTGACCTGAATAATTCAAGGCCAGATCTTGATGACATTAAAACAAAAATAACCTCAAAAACTGTAGCAATTTGTCTAATCAGTCCAAATAATCCAACAGGAGTTGTATTCAACGAAAAATCATTAAAAGAATTAGTCGATATTGCAAATGAAAACGATCTTTACATAATATGCGATGAAATTTATGATCAGATTGTATTTGATGAAAAATTTGTAGGTATTGGTAAAGTAGCAAACGATTCACCAGTTATAGTCTTAAATGGTTTTTCCAAAGTTCACCTAATGTCTGGGTGGAGAATAGGTTACATTGCGTTTAATAGCTCTTCTAAGCTAGATCTGATAAGAGAAAATTTACCAAAGCTTGCACGTGTTCGAATTTCCACTAACTTGCCAGTACAATATGGTGCATTGGAATCATTGCGTGGGCCGCAAGGATATATATCAGAATTTGTTTCTGAATTAAAAAAACGTCGAGATTTTGTGATAAAACGATTAAACTCAATTTCAGGACTTTCATGTTCAAACCCAAAA
>Ga0194132_10001468_pt1 | contig 47552 bp, 52 predicted proteins | sample TA2KigOf80mmetaG_FD_148612 | JGI IMG/M metagenome (GOLD analysis project Ga0194132, IMG submission 148612) | Freshwater microbial communities from Lake Tanganyika, Tanzania - TA2015054 Kigoma Offshore 80m | ecosystem: Environmental > Aquatic > Freshwater > Lake | place: Tanzania: Lake...
TCTCCTCTGCCGCAAACCGTTTCCTTGGCATCGCTGCCTCCCTTTCCGTCCAGGCATTTTCCCACTTTGCGCCTGGTCTAGTTTTTGGGGGGCAGGTCACTTGAACCAATGTTCGTGAAGAATCTCGAAAACGTACAAGGGGACGAACGCGATGTCATTTTTATTTCAACGGTGTATGGCCCAGAGCAACCTGGTGCACGGGTACATCAGCGTTTCGGCCCTATCAACTCTGTTGTCGGCCATCGTCGCTTAAATGTCCTATTTACTCGCGCCAAAGAAAAGGTTGTAGTGTTCTCTTCCATGGATTCGACCGACATTCTTCCCAATGAGTCTACTGGGCGTGGGGTTGGCATTCTCAAAGACTATTTGGTTTACTCCTCCACCGGTAAGCTTGACGCCGGAACGACCTCGGGCCGAGAGCCAGATAGTGACTTTGAGATAGTTGTTGCAATGCGTCTTAGGCAGCAGGGCTTTGATGTGGTGCCTCAGGTCGGTGTGGCTGGATATTTCATAGATTTAGGGGTAAAAGATCCAAGAAACCCTGATGTTTTTCTTCTTGGAATAGAGTGTGACGGTGCTACATACCACTCAGCTAAATCCGCCCGAGACCGTGATCGACTAAGGGAAGAAGCCCTCCGGCAGAAGAAGTGGAACATATATAGGATTTGGTCAACCGACTGGTTCCGCGATCCTGACCGGGAGACCAGCAAACTGCTCGCATACATTAGGCAACTCTTGAGACCATAACTGGCCGTCGTTACAACCCAACGGACCAACTCGGGGTATGCGGCCTTTTATGAATTAGGAAGAGCCGGGCAGGATTCAACATACCTCGAAGTCCCCACCATCTAACAAATCCCCTTCCGAAAAGTAATCCTTCGGGGCCCCCTCTTGGCGAGGGCGAATCCCTTCGTTAGACTCGATGCACACTTTGGAGCAAATGTGCCCTTCCCCCGTCTCTAGTATCAGGGGGGATCAGAGTGCCGTGGGTGCTTCAGCATACTCCCTTGGAGTTATGGCGGCCAATCGGCCAGCGAAACTGACAACTCCCCGATAAGGCACTGCCCTAGACGCTTATGCCCGGCCTGACGGTAGTTCTGGAGCCACCACGTGCGGACGGCCTTGATCCCCGGCGCCAGCCTCCCATCCTTCTCCAAGTCCCGCAGCACTTCCCAGGCGTGCAACGCCGCCCCGTCCATCGCGACCAGCTTCTCCTTGACTGCCTGCTGCATGGCTTTCCTCCCCCGCGTGCGCAAGCGCGGTTTTAGGCTGTTTACCGCTTCCGGCGTCCCCGTTCCATTGAAGCGGCTGCCCCCTTGTCGCTAGAGCCTTCCCCGGCGCTTAAGGGCCATGACGATGATCCGGGGGTTTACCCGCCGCATACGAGGGTCCCCTTCGCAGGCCATATGCACCAGGGTCTCGTAGTAGTCGCCGCCCATGACTCGATAGGCCCATTCGAGCGCCTCCCTGAGCTCATGGTCATGCTGCATCCAGTCGTAGAGGGTGCTCCGTGATATACCGGCGATCTGCGCGGCAGCAGCATAGCCGTGGCCGTGAGCGAGGGCATCCAGGACCTTTCTGATGATCTCAGGGGTCTTTTTTTCACGAGGATCGGTTCTGTGGACGAGCTCCCGGCCATCCTCATTTTCAACGTGGGCCACTGCGCCTATCCCACCTTCTGGTTAGCCTGTAAAGGCCCCCCGCCGACCAAACCCGCCTCTTTAAGCCGCCACCACACTAGGCCAGGCCCTAGGCCCACGATTCGCGCCGTCGCCCTCACGCTACGAGTGCGCTCATAAGTGTCAATTATCAATTTGACGGGAGTATCGAGCCTTTTCCGACCAGTGCGGCTTTTCGATGCTCCGCACCTAGGGCAGCGGGCGCTATCGTTCAGCATTTGGTAGCCCATTTTTTCTTTTGGGCGGGGATAGAGACAGGGGTCTCCCGGAATTCATGAAGCCACCCGTCGTCTTGCTCGCGGGTACGGCCCAGGGGGGTACGGGGTACGTTGTCACTCCCGCGCAGTGCGGGCATGTAGACGCGGATGGCATCATGCGCCCCGGTGCAACCATCTGTTCCGGCGCGGCTTGTCCGAATGCCTCACTGTCGAATTCTCCAGTGGCCGCTCGCAGCTGTTGTTCTTCACCCAATGATCCGTGCGCCCTGCCTTTTTGCTTCGTGTAACAAACGCAGCGTCGAGAGGGTGGCCGCACCTTTCGTGAATAACTTCCTGAATTCGTCCGCGCTATAAACGACACAATTACGTGGAATTTCCGCCAGCGCCGAGATGTGGCTGTACACCGCCACGCGCCCATCCAGCCCTTCGACGTTGACGATAGCGAACACCAACCCTTTGGGCATGTCCGGCTGAGGGATGCGCTTATGCATTGCACAGCGGACCTCGACCGACTGGCCCACCGGGTCATATCCCGCCACGTCTTCGCTGCCGCATGCCGCGCAGTGGGTGAGTTGCCACTCGCTACGCAGCTGACCCAGCGTCGCCTTTTCGTCACCAAAACGTCCTACTTGCTCACCGCCAAAACCGACAATAGGGCTTTTGTCAGTTTTGTCAGTGGCTTTGCTAGTCGTTTTCGGTTCGTAGTTCAGCCACTTGGAAACGAACGGTTTGCTCATTGCACACCTCCAAAGTCTGGATGAAGTCTCACGACTTGCTTGGCACGCCCGCCAGTCTCGCCAGGTCGCACAACGTTTTCGCTCCGCGTCAGTTGTATCTGTACCCAACCAGACGCTTCCAGCACGTCCAGGCCAGCGCGAACGATGCTGGGCTTCGTGAGTCCAGCCCACTCCTTGCGAGTGATGTCTCTCACGGTGTCACCGTCCCGGACCATGCCCGCGCCGATCTTCTCAGCAAGCTTGTGGGCAGCATCTATGCCTGGGGCTACTTCGTCGGCGTAAATCTTCCTGGCGTGTTGCTCCAGAAACTCGCACCACGCCGCCGCCTTTTGCGCAGAAACCAACCCGACATTGCCGACAATAGGTGCTTTTCGAGCAGCCAAGTCGATAAGGTGGAACACAAGAGCCAGCGAGGGCATGAGGCTCCGATACTTCGACAGGTGCGCTTCAAGCGACGGGGTGTCTGCTAGTTCCTTGCCGCGTAGCCGATTCTCCAACTGCCGCCTCCAGTCGTCATAAACACCTTGCGCGGCATCGTCGAAGTACACGACGCCAACGCCGCGCGCATCTTTGGTGTCTGCAGGAAGCAGCTTGGATAGTCCATCAAGCCACTTGAAGATCTGATAGGCACGCTCGCGAGCTTCCTTATTCGGTGGATTCTGCGCTTCAACCCATTCGCCGATATCATCAGGCCAGACCGTTACTTGTAGGCGCTGGATCATCCCGTCATCGCCCATCGCCCCGTCCTGCGCCTCCGACACGTAGCGTTTGAGCTTCCCCGGCTGAATGCCGCCTACGAGGGAAAGCGTCATCGCCTCAATGTGGACGCTCCCCCTACCAACTCGATCTTGAACATATGGCCTGTCTCCGTCCCAGGTTTCGAGGTAAAGTTCCCTATCACCTTCGCGCCCTGGTTTTTCCAAGAGACTGAAGAAGCCCGCCAGTTCATCACGGAACTGGAGCAGTCCATTTGGATTTCCACGGAACAACTCACATAGCTTTTCGGTCGTGGCGTCCTGAACGATGTAGCGACGCTGCGGGGGTGCAGCCTGTTCAAGCTCGCCCTTCTTTTTGGCGTAGGCACTCTCCAAATCAGCCATCGACCGCTTGATGCTCGGCTTATTTGACATTTTCGGCCATCTCCTTCTTGATTTGCCCTAGCTCGGCTTCGAGGCGGACGCGCCGCGCCTCGTCATGTGCCTCACGCGCCTTGTGCTCATCTAACGCCTCTTCTACCAAGCGATAGAGCGGTTTGAGCGCCTCGTTGATGGAGGAAGTCTTCATTAGTCCAGGACGCGCCACGATGCCACCCCAGAGGTTCGGGATAACTCGATATTCCTCACGGCGCATCGGCTTTATAGCAACTTGCCGGCCGATTACAGAAGCCGTCGCGATGATCGCCGGAACCGCTACAAACTCGATGGGCAGGCAGCTTCGCTCAGTCACGTCGAGAAGCCAGTCTCGGAAGCCATCGGGAATCAACTCAGGGGGTAGCTTAGGAACGCCCTGTGGCTCCGGGAGGGGTTGCCGAGGCTCCCACTCCAAGGCAGGGAGTGACGACCGTATTTCGCCGCCGTTGGAGGATTGGCTCGAATCCGTCTCGCGCAATCTATGCGGTTTGGCTTGATTGATCACATCATGAACGGTTGTCATGCAACACCCCTCAGCACGTCGTTTAGGTCCAATCCCACCGGTGGCGTCGCGATGCGCACCTCCCGGCCCTGTTTAGTCCAAGTATCGGCGGCCTTATGCGCCGCGCTAAGGCCAGCATCATCAGCGTCGGCGGCAATAATGATCTCCCTGGCAAGAGGAAAAGGCGGTAATACCAGATTCGGCATGTTCGATGCGCATACCGTCGCCCAGGCGGGAATATTCGTGTCTTGCTGGCCGGACATCGCCGTTTCTATTCCCTCTGCAATCAGAAGTGTTTCACCGACAGTCCCAAGCCTGACAGCGCCGCCTTTGATTGGGCCAAGGGACATTTTGGGTTCAGCTACAGAAGCTTTGCCTTTGCCCCCGGAGGCCAAGTACGTCCTGTGGATCGCTTGGGGTTGAGGCTCCGGCCAAACGGTCACAGCGGCCACCATGCAGCCGTGGTAGGAGCCTTGCGGGTGGCGTAAGACCGAATATCGAAGCGATGGCGGAATTGCGCACGTCAGTCCCCGTAATCGAAGATAACTTTCAACCGATGTACCAGCCGCCGCCCGTGTCTTGCTCCATATCTCCCTCGCCCATGCAGACCGCTCACCGTCATTGACCACCCTCGGAGGGGCTAACCGGGGCGCATTCCCGCCATGAATGACGCCGCAGGTACAGCCGTCTTCGATCCGGTGGGCATACGTTGCAGCGCCAGTTTCCCGCAGCGCCCCGCGATACTCCGGACGGGTGCAATGGGCGTAACGTCCGTCGCCTGAAACGAAGCCATAGCAGCGAACGCCTCTCCCGCGTGGAGCCTCGGAAAACCCGCCACATATGGGGCAGGGGTGCCGACGTGTGAATCGTTGGGAAGAGGGGATTGCCATGTGCTTAGTCCTAGGCGTGACTCCCGCAGTCGGGTTGATCAAACACCGGCGGGCGTCTTAGCGCCTGCCCCGTACGAGGGGTCTCCGGCAAGCACGCGATCAATGGCCGCCTGGGACACCACGTACCTATGACCGAGCTTGATGACGCCTGGCAGCTTCCCTCCCCTCGCCAGTTCGTAAGCCAGTTGGCGACCTATCCCAAGCTGCTGGCCCGCATCTTCCACGCTGACGGTTCGAGCCTTTTCACTCATTCGGTGTCCTCCTGCTTTTGACCAGAACGGCTTCGTGCCGTACAATACCTCCAGGTTACGATTCATATGGGCGCATAACAATACATCAGTTCATACCGACATGAGCGCACAGCAAACCGCACAAGCCGCACAAGACATCCCCAGGCGTGTCAAAGTAACCGACGACATGGTGGCCAAGATACGCCGCCTGTATCGAGAGATGCGCGATCGGCGAAAAGGCACACCTCCGACAGCGCCCGAGCTCCTTGATGAGCTGCCCGTTAGATACGGAGCGCAGCCCTTCCCAAAGGTGCGCAAAATTCAAATGCTCATGGCGGACTGGGAGGGAAGGACTGCCCATGAATTCAAGGAAGAGTGGAAGCCTTGGACAGACCCCTACGAAACGCCGGAGCAAACCGCATACCTTCTTCTCATCGAGCCGCAATGCAGATCGATCGGAGGAACGTTCACGGTGGCGATGGCAAAGTGGGCACGCCGTTTCAGGCCCATCATCCAGGATGAACACTACGGGATGCAGGCCAATCTGGTATGGCTGGCCACGCGTTGCGAAGAGGACAAACTGCTTGGAGTTCGAGACCTCGGAGCGACCGAGACTCTGGAGGGTATACAGGCATTTATCACAATCCGTCATGCCCAAAAGTGCAACGTGTTGTGGTGGTCACTGCTCCGGCACACGCTGAAGGACACTTGGTGGGAGGTCGAGCGTTGGTATTGGGTATGGAATCGAGATACCGAACAGTTTTACTTTGGCCCGCTTCCGCGTGAGTTGAAAGAATACTTTGGGGAGCAGTACGCAGTTTACGCAATGGGTGGTGAGTTCTTTATCAGTAACTTGAAGGACTACGGGGAGCGGGATCGAGTAACCCGGTACATTGCCGAGGGCGCATATAAGGGCCCGTGCGATTTCGATTGGTCCTCGGTTCCATTCTGGATTCAGGAATACCTCTCAAGCGGACATTCCCGGCATGGCGAAGAATACTATTACCCAGGCTTCAGAGGCGGATGGGTGGCGGAGAAGCTGGATGAGGATGAGCGACAAGCCCTAGACGCATGGATGAAAGAACACAGAATCGAAACCAATTCAGGCGGTCATCGAGTGATAGGCGAGTTCCTAAAAGGCATCGGAAAAGAATCCATACTTGAACCTCCATCTGAACGCGAGCCGGAGAGAGCCATCGAACGCAATGAAGAGGAGAGGTAAACCATGATCGGACGCATACGCCGCCGCAGCAAACATAGCTGGGAGATTTGTATAGACATAGGCCGTGATGCCCAGGGTAAACGTCAACGTAAATTTGAAAACGTAAAGGGCAAGAAGGCTGACGCGGACAGACGTTTAAGAGAGCTGATCGCTTTGCGGGACGGCGGTATACCGCTTACCACAGAGAAGGCGACCGTGGCCGAGTTCTTCGAGGTTTGGTTTACTGCCCGTGAACGTAACATCAGACCGCGCACCCTTCATGGCTATCGCGGCTACGTTCGGCGGTACGTGCTTCCAAGCTTGGGCGCTATGCGATTATCGCAGTTGCAGCCCGCGCACCTCGATACCCTATATTCCGAAATGGAGCGCAAAGGCCTGTCCGGCACGACGGTCCTGCAAATGCACCGTATTCTGAGCGAGGGGCTCAAGCACGCTATGAGATGGGGGCTTGTCACCCGTAACGTTGCCCAAGCGGTCACAACGCCGAAGAAAGCTCGCCCCGAAATCAGATACCTGCTGGCCTCGCAGCTAAACCACTTGCTCTCTTCAATCAAGAATGAGTGGTTCGGACCAGCTGTGCATCTCGCCGCTTATACGGGCATGCGGCGTGGGGAATTGGTTGGCCTCCGCTGGTCTGACATCGATTTGGATCGGGGAACGATTTCGGTCCGTCGCTCAATGGTTCGCATCGGCGGTCAAGGGTTCGTAGAGACGGAGCCAAAGACGGCGAAGGGAAGAAGACTGATCTCCATTACGGACGCCGCCATACTCATGTTGAAGAAGCTCCGTGCCAACGAAGCCGAACGCCGACTCACAGCGGGTCCCGCTTGGCAAGAAAACGACCTGGTCTTCACGTCGGCGCTCGGTGCTCCCGTAGACCCAGACACGCTAAGCCACGCCTTCAGTGACGCAATCAAGGACCTGGGGCTACCCAAAGTCAGGTTGCACGACTTACGCCACTCACACGCCACGCTGATGCTGTCAGCAGGTGTCCACCCCAAAATCGTCCAAGAGCGCCTGGGCCACGCGAACATTGCAATCACACTGGACACCTACTCCCACATAATTCCGGGCCTTCAAGAGACCGCAGCCAAGACCTTTGACGGCCTAATGGCGGCAGCAAGGCGAGCGCCGGTTTCTTGAGCATGGCGGCAAAATGGCGGCAAAACCGGCCTCAAGCCTTCCCGGCCAACCGCGCATCAAAGACCATTCCACACCTGTTGGTGCCAAGGGTGGGACTCGAACCCACACGGGTTGCCCCAGCGGATTTTAAGTCCGCCGCGTCTGCCGTTCCGCCACCTTGGCGTATGCGGTGTATTGTACCGTCGAACTAGAGGACGCGGCGGACTTGGGGATTTTCTTTCTTTCGCCTGCGGCTGGCGCGTCTGCCGTTCCGCCACCTTGGCGTATGCGGTGTATTGTACCGTCGAACTAGAGGACGCGGCGGACTTGGGGATTTTCTTTTTTTCGCCTGCGGCTGGCGCGTCTGCCGTTCCGCCACCTTGGCGTATGCGGTGTATTGTACCGTCGGACTAGACGACGCAGCGGACTGAGGGATTTTCTTTCTTTCGCCTGCGGCTGGCGCGTCTGCCGTTCCGCCACCTTGGCATGCCACCTCATTATAGGTGGCGGGCGACCGGTCGGTCGCCCCTACCTAGGCCCGACTATGGGCCAGGGTTCTTTTGGCCGCCGGTGAGGCGCTCGTTGACATTATGGAGGTAGGTAAGGAGGCCGACGGGGATTCGGCTGCCGCCGGTGAGCTGAATGACTTCGCCAGTGATCCAGGCAGCCTCATCGGAGGCGAGGAAGACGCAGGCGTTGCCGACGTCTTCAGGGGTGCCTAAGCGGCGCAGGGGGACGGTCTCGATCTGCCGCTGGATGCGGCTGGGCTTGCTGAGCATGCCGCCGAGGGCGGTGAAGGTCTCCGTGACGACGACGCCGGGGGCGAGGGCGTTGACGCGGATGCCCAGATGCCCCCACTCGACAGCCATGGTGGCCGTGAGGTTTTCCACGGCGGCCTTGGCGGCGCCATACTGGCCGGTCATGGGGTTGGGCTGGGAGCCGCTGCGCGAGGTGATGTTGATGATGGAGCCGCCCTTGGTCATGCCGCGCGCGGCCGCCTGCGCGGCAAAGAAGGTCCACTTCATGTTCAGGTCCACGACGCGGTCCCACTGGTCGGGGCGCAGGTCTATGAGCGGGCCGACGTCCTTGGGGTCGGCGCTGCCGGCGTTGTTCACCCAGCAGTTGATGTAGCCGAAGCGGCGCGCCGCTTCCGCGATGATGCGCTGGATATCGTCGGGCTTGGTGACATCGGCCTGGAGGGCGAGGACCTTGCCGCCCATCTTCTTGATCTCATCGGCGACGGCGTTGAGGGGCTCGAGGGAGCGCCCGGCGACGACGACGTTCGCGCCAGCCTTGGCCATGCAGAGGCTGATCCCCTTGCCGATGCCGCGCCCGCCGCCGGTGACGACGGCTGTTTTGCCTGTAAGGGAGAACATGGGGGCAAGGATAACAAAAGGGCGCGCGATGTGACATCCGGGAGTTTTAAGAGGAGAAGAAGAGGCGGAGCAGAATTAGTTCTTGGTCTCGTTCACCACATAGGTAAAGCCGACGGCGCGGCCAGCGTGCTTGTGCATGTTGCCAGCCTCGTTCACCACCTCGCGGGCCTTGATGAGAATCATGTGAGGCTCAACGTTGATGGCCTTCTTGTGCTGGAACTTGTACTCTTTGCAGCTTACGACAACTTCAACGGGACGGGTGGCAGTGTCAGCCAGGAACCGGGTCTCCTTGGCGAAACTTGGACTACCGAAAGGTTTGGCGCCGAAACAATATACACCGAACGGTCGTAACCGGGTAGCCTGGGCTACTCTGAGGCGATCTTGGGAGGAGGCGCGACGGCCGGGCCGATCCAGAGGGTCTGGATGTTGACGAACTCACGGATGCCGACATCGGAAAGCTCTCTGCCGTAGCCGCTGCGCTTCACGCCGCCGAAGGGGAGACGCGGGTCGGAGGCGACCATGCCGTTGATGAAGACCTGGCCCGACTCGATGGAGCGGGACAGCTCTTTGGCGCGGGCGATCTCCCGCGTCCAGAGCGCGGCGCCGCGGCCGAAGACGGAGTCGTTGGCGAGGCGGACGGCTTCGGCGGCATCTTTGGCTTTGGCGATGGCGGCAACAGGGCCGAAGGTCTCTTCGCGGAAGACGGACATCCCGGGCGTGACGTTGGTGAGGATGGTCGGCTCGTAGAAGTAGCCCTTGCCCTTGGGCGGCTCGCCGCCGAGGAGGAGCTTCGCGCCGACATCGAGGGCACGCTTCACCTGGCTGTGGAGCTCATCGCGCAGGTCGCCCCTCGCCAGGGGGCCGATGTTGACGCTTCGATCCATCGGGTCACCGACTTTGAGGTCGCGGACGGCCTTCACGAAGAGCCGCTCGAAATCGGCGGCGACGGCCTCTTCGACGATGAAGCGCTTGGCGGCGATGCAGCTCTGCCCGGCGTTCTGGTTGCGCGCCCTGGCGCCGACGGCGGCGGCCTGCTCGAGATCGGCATCGCGCAGGACGATGAAGGGGTCGGAGCCGCCAAGCTCCATGACGGTCTTCTTGAGGCTCTTGCCGCTGAGCTCGGCGACGCGCGAGCCGGTGCTATCGGCCCGGGTGATGGTGACGGCGTGAATGCGGCTATCGCCAATCAAGGGCTCGATGGCGGCGCCGGGGACGAGGAGGGTCCGGAAGAGGCCGGACGGAAAACCTGCGGCGCGGAAGGCTTCCTCGATGGCGAGGGCGCACTGGGAGACGTTGGAGGCGTGCTTCAAGATGACGGCGTTGCCGGCCATCATGGCGGGACAGGCGGCGCGGAAGGCCTGCCAGAAGGGGAAGTTCCAGGGCATGATGGCCAGGAGCGTCCCCAGGGGCTCGTACTGGACGTAGCTCTCCGTGGCGGTGGAGGCGATGTGGCGCGGCTTGAGGAAGGCTTCGGCGTTTTCAGCATAGTAGTCGCAGTTCCAGGCGCACTTCTCCACTTCGGCATCGGCCTCGCCGATGGTCTTGCCCATCTCCGCCGTTGCCATAGCGGCAAGTCGCGTCTTATTGGCGCGGAGGTAGGCCCCGGCGGCGCGCATGGGCCTGGCCCGCTCGGCGAATGCGGTCTTGCGCCAAGAGGCGAAGACTTTCACCGCCCCGTCCAGGGCGGCTTCGATCTGCTGGGGCGTGTGGGGCGGGAAGGTGGCGATGACCTGCTCGGTGGCGGGATTAATGGACTGGATGGGCATGGGAGTCTCCCCTGTAAAGGTGCCGCTATGCTAGCGCGGAGGCGGGGAAAGAAAAAGCCCAGCACAAAGCTGGGCCTTTTCAGAAGGGCGCGAGGTGGAGGCGCCGAGCGGATTTGAACCGCTGCATAGGAGTTTTGCAGACTCCCGCCTTAACCGCTTGGCTACGGCGCCACTCCGGTTAGGATACCAGAGCCACTTCTGGCTTGGCAATGAAGAAAAAGAGGGGAATTTCTCCACAGATGACGCAGATGAACACCGATTTTAATGGAGTGAGGCGATCAAGAGAACGGGATGCGGAGCAGTCGCGGCAACAGGTGTGGGACGGGGGATTGTTGACCGGAATCGGGGGGCATCGGTATACTGAAAGGGTGGTAGTTGACCGAAATGGTCTACTTTAGCGCAGGCTAGCGGCTTTCCCCCTAGGTTGGAGTGAGCGATGCAAGCGACAGAGACAACCCATGAAGCGCCCAGCGTCTCCATCAGCGAGAGGGCGGCGGCGCAGCTGAAGAAGATCGCCCAAGCCGAGAGGCTGGAGGCGACGGGCGTGCGCGTGGCGGTGCAGGGCGGCGGGTGTTCCGGCCTCACCTACAAGCTGGCGATGGAGACGAAGGAGCGCGAGGGCGACAAGGTGTACGAGCAGCACGGCGTGAAGGTCTTTGTGGACAAGAAGAGCGTCATCTATCTGGTCGGCACGATGCTGGACTTTTCGGACGGTCTGAACGGCAAGGGCTTCACCTTCAGCAACCCGAACGCCAAGAAGACCTGCGGCTGCGGCACCTCCTTCGCGGCGTAGCACGACGATATCTGCGATATGCGAAGGGGCGCTATGAGCGCCCCTTCTTTTTTGGAAGGCACGATGCCGTTAGACCCTGAAACCGAGCGCGGATATTGGGTGGCCCGCAAGGGCGTGGCCGTCATGGACCTATCGCAGATAGGCAGGCTGAAGATGACGGGGGCTGACGCGCTGGACCTGCTGCACCGGCTCTGCACCCAAGACGTCAAGGGCTTGAAGGTAGGCGAGGGGGCCGGAGCCATCATCACGAACGAGAAGGGCCGCGTGCTGGACGTGATCAACGTCTACGTCTTCCCCGACCATCTCTTCCTGTACACCGGAGCAGGGAACCAGGCAAAGACGGCGGCGTGGCTGGAGAAGTACACGATCACGGAGGACGTCCAGACGACGGACGTGACCGGCGAAACGGCCCTCGTCTCCTTTTCCGGGGTGAAGGCGCGGCAACTAGCGGTGGCGATCGCGGGGCCGGAGCTGGAGCACCTTGGGCGCTACCAGCACCGCCCTGCGGACATCGGCGGGCCGGAGGCCTTCATCACGGTGGGCGGACCCTTCGGCGGCGGGACGAGCTTCAGCGTGGTGCTGCGGCAGCGCAAGTATGTCTCGAAGGCGCTGGACTATCTGCTGACCAAGGGCGAAAGCCTTGGGGCCGACCTTGTGGGGCCGCGCGTCCACTACGTCCTCCGCATCGAGGCGGGGGCGACGATGTTCGGGAGGGAGATTGACGAGCGGTTCAACCCGCTGGAAGCCGGGATGGGCCACCACGTGAGCTTCACAAAGGGATGCTATATCGGGCAAGAGGTCATCGCGCGGCTGGACGCCTACCACAAGGTGCAGAAGCACTTAGTAGGCCTGTTCTTGGACGACGAGCGGCCCGCGCACCGCGAGGACAAGCTCACGCGCAACGGGAGCGGGGTCGGCTTCATCACGTCAACCACGTACTCGCCCACCCTCAAGAAGAACATCGCGCTGGGCTACGTGCGCACAGCCGATGCTGCGCCGGGGACGAAGCTCATCGCGAAGACAGAGGCGGGGGAGCGCCCCGTCGAGATCACGCCGCTGCCGTTCCTGCTGTAGCGCTACCGGTTCTTGAACTGGGGCTTGCGCTTTTCGGCGAAGGCTCGCGGGCCTTCCTTGGAATCCTCCATCGTCATCAGGGGGCGCTGGATGTGCGTTCCCAAGGCGCGCGCCTGGGCGATGGGCATGCCGTGGCAGCGGTAGTACATCTCGATGAAGGAGCGCGTGCAGGCGGGGGCGCAGCGCTCGGCGATGGAGACAGCGATCTCCAGCGCCTTCTCCAGGGCCTTGCCCTTGGGGGCGACCCAGTTCACAAAGCCCATCTCGTAGGCGCGCCGGGCCGTGATGCGCTGGGGGACGACGCTGACTTCGATGGCGTGGCGGATGCCGATGCGGCTGGTGAGGTCGGCGGCCCAGGGGCCGGGAAGGTTCCAGAGGGCCTCCGTGATGCCGAACTCGGCCGTCTCATCGGCGACGACCATATCGCAGTCTTGGGCCATCCACCAGCCGCCGGCGAGGGCATAGCCGTTCACCGCCGCGATGGTGGGCTTGTAGATCTCCAAGCCGCGCGGCGTTGAAGGAGGGACGACACTGCCGCGCCCGCGGGACTTGGGCTTGGCGCCGGAGGCGTTGGCCTCCGCCATATCCTTGAGGTCGGCGCCTGCGCTGAAGGCCTTATCGCCCGCGCCGGTGAGGACGCCGACCCAGGCCTCCTCATCATCGGCGAAGCGGGTCCAGGCCTTGTTGAGCTCATCGAGCATGCCGACGCTGAGGGCGTTCAGGCGGTGCGGGCGGTTCATCGTGATGACGACGACGTGCCCGCGCTGTTCATAGAGGACGTCACCTTCTGCCATGGGAAGCCTCCTAGAGAATCTGGGCGCATGATAGCAAGCTAGGCAATCCGAATGGGAGGGCAGGCGCTACCGATAGCGGGTCGTTTACTGTGCTATCCTGTGCGCGCCATGATTACCGGGTACAACCATACGAGCATCACCGTGGGCGACATGGAGAAGATGCTCCACTTCTACCGGGACATCGTCGGCATGGAGCTGGTAGCCATGCTGGATAACCGCCACGAAGGCTCGGGTGCGCAAGGCTCGGGCTTCGAAGGCATGCACATGAAGGTCGCCAAGCTCAGGCTGGGCGGGCGCTTCATCCTAGAGCTCATCGAGTACGTGAACAAGAAGGGCGAAAAACTGGATACGCGCCCCACCAACATCGGCTCATTCCACATTGCCTTCACCTGCGTGGACATCATGGAGACCTACCGGCAGATGGTGGCCCAGGGCGTGAAGTTCCGCCAGGCGCCCCACGTGTGGGCCGGCGGCAAAGAGGGCGCCGTCTACGGCTTCGATCCCGATGGCAACCGCTTCGAGCTGACCACGGAGACGAAGTACTTCGCCTAGCGTGCGCCTTAGGCCCCGGCCGGCAGCGATGAGCCGTGGTGGTGCACCATCAGCCAGCGGCCGTCGCGCCGGGTGAAGACGTTGGTGGCCTGCACCTTCGCCTCGGCTACCTTGCCGTCCATGAGGGTGTTGATATTCTCGGTGCACATCACCCATGCCGCATCGCCTTCGATACGCACCACGGCGCCGGTGATGGTGAACTGCATCATGGAGATGTTTTCGAAGATGCGCTTCCAGCTCTCCATGACCTTCTCGAAGCCGGTGAGCAGGGGCCAGCCCGGATGGACGCAGGCGATTTCTTCGCTCTGGGCCCAGGCGGCGCGCATGCGATGGACGTCGAGGGACTCGAAGGCGCGGTAAAAGGCGCTGTTCGCCTGTTTGACGGCCTCGATATCGTCAAGAGACGGCATGGCTAATCCTACAGGAGATTGCCGGACATTATAACGGAGCAGAGGCCTTCGTTACTGGGGCGTCGCGGCCAGCGCCTGCCTGAGCTCTGCGCTGTTCATCTCGCGAACCATCCGCGCCTTGATGAGCCATCGGCCGTCTCTTTTGCGAAGGGCCCATCGGACTGCGCCGTAACTGGTGACGACAGCCTTTCCCCCATCCAGCCCAAGGGCAAAGGCGTAGCTGCTGGCGGTGGCCTCATTCCCGCTCAGGTGAACGACGACATTCGCGCTCTGAAAGTGCATGCGATTGTTCGGCTGATCGCGCCTCTGTTCGGCTGCGCCCTGCCGCCAGGCTGTCATCTCCTGCTTCCCGGCCCAGCGCAAGAGCCTGCCCTGGAAGTCGATCTCCTCAACGCCGTCATCCGTCCACAGGTTCAGCCATTCGCTCACGCGCCCGGCATCCGTGTGGATGGCATACCGCGAGATGAGGGTGCGGATGGCCCGCTCGTCCTGCAGTTCGGCGAGGGCCGCTTCGAGCTTGGCGATTTTGGCTTCAAGGCTGTTGCTCACACGGGCTCCTTCATCGAGCGTTGTCACGAGTATACCGATAGAAAACAAGAAGCCCCCGCGCTAAGCGCGGGGGCTTCTTCAGCGTCATGGGACGATACGCCTAGGCGTCCGCGTACAGGAAGAATTCGTAGGGGTGCGGGCGCAGGCGCATGGGGTCAATTTCCTTCTTGCGCTTGTAGTCAATGTAGGTCTCGATGAGGTCCTTGGTGAAGACGCCGCCGCGTGTGAGGAAGTCGTTGTCCTGCTCCAGGGCGCCGATGGCCTGCTCCAGGGAGCCGGGAACGGTGCGGATCTTCTTGAGCTCTTCAGGCGGCAGCTCGTAGATATCGGCGTCCAGGGACTTGCCCGGGTCAATCTTGTTGGTGATGCCGTCTATGCCGGCCATGAGCATGGCGGAGAAGGCCAGATAGGGGTTGCAGGTGGCATCGGGCGGGCGGAACTCGATGCGCTTGGCCTTTTCATCGTTGGCGTAGACGGGGATGCGGACGCAGGCGGAACGGTTGCGGGCGGAGTAAGCCAGGTTCACCGGCGCTTCAAAGCCAGGGACCAGGCGGCGGTAGGAGTTGGTGCCGGGCGCGCCGAAGGCCAGGATGGCGTGGGCGTGCTTCAGCAGGCCGCCGATGTAGTACTTGCAGGTCTGGCTGATGCCTGCGTAATCGCTCTTGGGGTCAAAAAAGAGGTTCTTCTTTGCCTTCCAGAGGGACTGGTGGGTGTGCATGCCGGTGCCGTTATCGCCGAAGAGGGGCTTGGGCATGAAGGTCAGGACCTTGCCGTGCTTGCGGGCGACGTTGCGGGCGACGTACTTGATGAGGCCCACGGTGTCCGCCTGGGTGACGAGGGTGTTGTAGCGCACATCGAACTCACCCTGGCCGCCGGTGGCGACTTCGTGGTGGTGGACTTCCATGCGGATGCCCAGGTCCACCAGCGTCTGCAGGACTTCCGAGCGGAAGTCCTGGTAGGTGTCCGTGGGGGCCGTGGGGAAGTAGCCTTCCTTGTTGCGGATGCGGTAGGCAAGGTTGGGGCTGCCGTCCACGGCGCGCTCAAGGCCGGTATTCCAGACGCCCTCATTGGATTCCAGGTAGTAGTAACCGCTGTTCTGGTTCTGGGCGAAGCGCATGCTATCGAAAACGAAGAACTCGAGCTCAGGGCCCCAGTAGCTGATTTCGGCGATGCCGGTCTTGGCGAGGTAGGCCTCGGCCTTCTTGGCGATGTAGCGGGCATCGCGGTCATAGGGCTTGCGGTTCACCGGGTCGGCGATATCGCAGTTGATGACCAAGGTGGGATGCTGATAGAAGGGATCAATGTAGGCGGTGTGCGGATCGGGCATCAAGAGCATGTCGCTCTCGTGGATGCTCTTGAAGCCGCGGATGCTGGAGCCATCGAAGCCCTTGCCGCCCTCGAAGGTCTTCAGGTCGAACTCTTCGATGGTGGAGGTGATGTGCTGGAGTGTGCCGAGGAGGTCAGTGAAGCGATAGTCCACAAAGCGAACGCCGTTCGCCTTGCACAGTGCGAGGACCTCGGCGGGTGTCCTCTTTTCGATGCCTTTCCCCATAGATGCTCCTTTAGCGGGCGATTTCTCGCCGGTACATTGTTCGTGCAACAGGATACGCACTCCTGGCGACGCGCACTAGGGCCGTATTATGCCTCAGATTCACCCTGGGTACTGAATCGTCATGTAACAACAGTGTTACGAGCTTCACAAACCAGGTGCTGAACCCGGTTCAGGTCTATCGTTGAAGCGATAGCCGACGTTGCGGACGGTGTCAATGAAGACGTAAGGGCCGTGCTCGATCTTGCTGCGGAGGCGGCGGATGTGGACGTCCACGGTGCGCGTGCCGCCATAGTAGTCGTAGCCCCAGACTCGGTTGAGGAGCGTTTCCCGGGTAAAGACCTTGCCGGGATTGGTGGCAAAGAATTTGAGGAGCTCGTACTCCTTGAAGGTGAGCTCCATCCGCTTGCCGCCCTGAAGTACTTCGTAGCGCGAGAGGTCAATGACAAGGTCGCCCACACGGATGACGGCGTCCGCGCCGACGCCCTCAGGGGCATGCTTGCGGAGAAGGGCGCGGATGCGGAAGGCGACCTCCGGCAGGCGAAAGGGCGAGACGGCGAAATCATCAAAGGGGCCGACCTGCTCGAAGGCAGGCAGGCTGCCGGCGGAGAAGAGGGCGAGGATGGGAAGCCTTTCGCCATCGGCGCAGGCGGCCAGGAACTGGGCGAGCTCCGGGTTGGAGGGGGCGACATCGTTTAGGTCGAGGATGGCGAGGGTGGGGCGGTCGCCGTCAAGCATTTCCAATGCGGCGGCGAGGTCGCCCGCGGAGACGGTCTGGGCGTCAGCCTGGGTTGACGCGGCAAGGGCGGCCTGAGCGCCAGGGGTTTCGCCGCCGATGATGAGGATGCGAGCCATAGGAAAAAGGACACCGCCACAGGGGGATGAAGGGACGCCCTATGATAGCAAAATCAGGGGCTGAACGGGAGCGACGAGCCGCAGCAGCAATCGAGCGGCCCTTTGCCTACCACCAGAGCTTGCCCTTCACCTGCTTTTCGATCTCTTCATAGCTCTTGGTCCAGAGGTGGGTGCTCAGGTACTTCCAGCCGCCATCGGCAAAGAGGCAAACGACGTTGCCCTTTTCCAGGCGGGCGGCGACCTTGAGCGCGCCGACGAGGACGGCGCCGGAGGAGATACCGGCGAAGACGCCTTCCTTCTCCGTGAGCTCGCGGGTGGCTTTGAAAGCCTCCGCGCTGCGGACGATGATGCGGCCGTTGAGGACAGACATATCGAGGACGGGCGGGATGAAGCCGTCCTCTAGGCTTCGGAGTCCCTGGATAAGCTCATCGGGATGGGGCGCGATGGCGACGACTTGCGTCTTGGGGTTCTTCTCTTTGAGGTAGCGCCCGATGCCGGTGAGGGTGCCGCCGGTGCCGAGGCCCGCAGCAAAGACGTCCACCTGGGGGAGATCGCGGATGATCTCCGGACCGGTAGTCTCATAGTGGGCCCGGGGGTTGGCCTCATTGCCGTACTGGTAGGGCATGAAGTAGCGCTTGTCCTTTGCCGCCATCTCCTGCGCAACGACGATGGAGCCGTTGGTGCCGGACTTGCCGTCCGAAAGGACGATCTCCGCGCCGTAGGCGCGCAGGAGCTCGCGCCGCTCCACGCTGACGTTCTCCGGCATCACCACTTTCACCTGGTAGCCGCGGGTCCGGCCGATCATGGCCAGGGAGATGCCGGTGTTGCCGCTGGTGGGCTCCAGGATAATGTGCTTCTTGGTGAGGGCGCCGGACTTTTCGGCGGCGTCCAGCATGTACTTGGCGATGCGGTCTTTCACGCTGCCGGTGGGGTTCTGCCCCTCCAGCTTGGCGAAGATGCGCACGCCCTTTTTGGGGCTGGAGTTGCGCAGCTCCACCAGGGGCGTTTTGCCGATGGCCTCGACGAGGTTGGCGTAGAGCATACGGGGTGTTGTGCGAAGCCCGGGGTTAGGCGCCGCCGCAAAAGACCTCGTAGTCTATGAGCTCTTTCACCGTCGGGTGGTTGCCGCAGAGGGGGCACTTGGGATCGCGGCGCAGCTTGACCTCGCGGAACTCCATCTCCAGCGCATCGAAGATCATCAGGCGGTTCACCAGAGGCCGGCCGAGGCCGAGGATAAGCTTGATCGTTTCGACGGCCATGATGGAGCCGACGATGCCGGGGAGGACGCCGAAGACGCCCGCCTCGGCGCAGCTGGGCACCATGCCGGGAGGCGGCGGGGCCGGGTACAAGCAACGGTAGCAACCCTTGCCGGGCTCGAAGACGCTGACCTGGCCATCAAAGAGGAAGATGGAGCCGTGGACGAGGGGCTTCTTGAGGAAATAGGCGGCATCGTTGCTCAGGTAGCGGGTGGCGAAGTTGTCTGTGCCGTCCACGATGATGTCGTACTGGCTGAAGACCTCCATCGCATTCTCTGAGTCCATCCGCTTGGCGATCTGAATGACTTTCACATCAGGGTTGATATCGTTCAAGGTCTCGGCTGCAGAAACGACTTTGGGACGGCCGACATCGTTGGTGTCATGGAGGATCTGGCGCTGGAGGTTGCTGAAGTCCACCACGTCAAAGTCCACGATGCCCAGGGTGCCGACGCCTGCGGCGGCGAGATAGAGGGCCGTGGGAGAGCCAAGGCCGCCCGCGCCGAGGAGCAAGACCTTGGCATCAAGGAGCTTGCGCTGGCCGTTGCCGCCCACCTGAGGCATGATGATGTGGCGCGAATAGCGCTTCAGCTGTTGCGGCGTGAATGTTTTGGTCATCGTCATGGCGAACGTCCTTCCTGCGGAAAGAGGCGGGACCCGAAGGCTGTCTCCACAGATCGCACAGATTCTTGAAGAGCGTGCGTTCCTATCGGCTTAGATGATGCCTTTAGCGGCTAAGGTGCAGGCGCTGTTGCCTCAGAGCCGCCCCTAGAGAAATCAGGGGAAGTATATCAGAGGGCGTCTGACGACGGCAAACGGCGGGAAGGATTTATGTTCACTCCTGCCGGGCGGCCTTACCTGCCAAAGTCGGCACAGACGGCCTCCTGAAGGCCTCGGGCCCTGGCTGGCTGTCGCAGACCTGCGCCCGGTGCTAGAATCTTTTCCGCAGCTTTCCCGAATGGAGTCCCACGATGCGTTTTGCCTTTTCTGCCGAGGACGAGGCCTTCCGCAAGGAGGTCAAGGACTTCTATACGAAGGAGCTGCCGCCCGATTGGTACGGCGGGTACGACGAGCGGGACGAACAGCACCACTTCATCGAAAGCGTCCGCAAGAAGCTGGCGGCTAAGAAGTGGCTGACGATGTCCTGGCCGAAGGAGTACGGCGGGACGGAATCGCCCATGAGCATCCAGCTTATCTTTGCGGAGGAGAGCGCCTACTACCGCTTCTATGCCCGTGACGCCGGAGTCGGCTATCTTGGCCCCGCCATCATGCGCCACGGGACGCCCGAGCAGAAGAAGCGGTTCCTTGCCCCCATCGCCAATGCCGAAATAAACTTTCACCAGGGCTTTTCCGAGCCGGACGCCGGGTCCGACCTTGCCGGGCTGAAGACCAAGGCCGCCCGCGACGGCGACGACTTCGTCATCAACGGCACCAAGATCTGGGGCGGCCACCTCCACCTGGCCGACTACAGTTTCCTGCTGGCCCGGACCGACCCGAATACGCCGAAGCACAAGGGCATCACCTTTTTCATCATCCCAGCCAAGACGCCGGGCATCCGGTATGAAGAGTTCGGGAACCTGGGCGGCGGGATGCAGAACATCGTCTATTACGATAACTGCCGGGTGAATGCCAAAGAGTGCGTCATCGGCGAGGTAAACCAGGGCTGGTACCTGGCGACAACGCTCCTCAACCATGAGCGGGTGGTCATCGAGCACGCAGCGACGAACCAGCGCCTCCTAGAGGAGCTTGTGGCCTTTTGGCGCGCCCAAGGAGGCCACAAGAGGCACGACCCGCAGACGGCCGTCCTGCGCCACAAGCTGGCGGATATCGCGGTGCGGATCGAGACGTGCCGCATGATGGCCTACCGCATCGGGTGGCTGCAAAGCATCGGCCAGGCGCCCACGTTCGAGGCCTCTGAGGTCAAGATCTTCGGCAGCGAGCTGACGCAGCGGTTCGCCCACGTGGCCGTTGCGGCGCTGGGCCTCTATGGACAGGTGGAGCGCCATACGGCGCTGAAGCGCTATGTGCAGGTGGACGGCCGTATGGAGCACAACGTGCGCCAGCAGCTCATGTTCAGCATCGTGGGCGGCGCGAACGAGATCCAGCGCGGGCTCATAGCCAATAGAGGACTGGGTCTGCCGAGGGCGTAAGAACAGGAAGCCTTGATCCACAGATGACACAGATTGGTGCGGATCTTATCGGCATAGAAGAAAAGGAGAGGCAGCCTCTGACCAGGCATCGGATGGATTACAATAACAGGGCTCTCTCGCTCCTCCAAACAGCACCCAAGCTTCGGCAGGTCCAATGATTTCCTACCAAGCGCTCGCCGACAAGTCCATCCGGGGCGAATGTCTCACCCGGGACGAATGCCATGGCGTCCTCCGCTCGCCGGACAGCGACATCATGGACCTGCTGGCCGCCGCCTACCGGGTGCGGCGCACCTTTTGCGGCAACAAGGTCCACATCCATGTCCTCATGAACGCCAAGAGCGGCCTCTGCCCGGAGGACTGCGGCTACTGCTCTCAGTCCAAGATCTCCAAGGCGGCCATCGAAAAGTACCCGATGGTGACACGGGAGAAGCTGGTGGAGGGAGCGAAGCGGGCGAAGAACGCCATGGCGAAGCGCTTCTGCATCGTCACCGCGGGGCGGGGGCCGACGCCTAGGGAGATTGATTTCCTCACGGGCGCGGTGCGGCAGATCGTGGACGAGGTGGGCATCAAGGTCTGCGTCTCCGCAGGCCTGATGGACGAGGCGAAGGCGCGCGCCCTTCGCGAAGCGGGCGTGGACCAGCTGAACCACAACCTCAACACGAGCGAGCGCTTCTATTCCTCCATCACGACGACGCACACCTACCAGGACAGGATGCAGACGCTCAAGGCGGCGCGCGCGGCGGGCATGAACCTCTGCACCGGGGGCATCGTCGGCATGGGGGAGACGGACGACGACATCATTGACATGCTGCTGGAGCTGCGCGACCTGAACGTCCAGTCCATCCCCATCAACTTCCTCATCCCCATCAAGGGAACGCCGCTCCAGGATGAAGGGCGCCTGACGCCGCACCAGTGCCTGCGCATCCTCTGCCTGGCGCGCTTCCTCAATCCCAGGCAGGAGATCCGTGTCTCCGGCGGGCGCGAGGTGCATCTACGCTCCCTCCAGCCGCTTTCGCTCTATCCGGCGAATTCCGTCTTCACTGAGGGCTACCTCACCACGCCGGGGCAGCACTGGAACGAGACCCTCCAGATGATCAAAGACATGGGCTTTGCAATCGAGCACGGCGACGAGACGCCCGCCCACGAACCGGCCGCCGCGCGCGCATAAGCCGCCGCTCCGCGAATCTTCCCGCAGGACCACCTGATGCCGTCACAGCCGCCGCGCCATTCAGCGATATGGCATCCCTTCACCCAGATGGCTCGCTTCGATGCGGAGCCGAAGCTCGTCATCGAGCGGGCGCACGGGACGCGGCTGGTGGCCAAGGACGGCAAGGAATACCTGGACGGTGTGGCCTCCCTGTGGACCATCGTCCACGGCCACGGCGAGCCGCGCATCGTGGAGGCGATCAAACGCCAGGCGGAGCGGCTGCAGCACAGCACGCTCCTGGGAGTCAGCCACACGCCCGCGATGGAGCTTGCCGAGCGACTGCTGCAGCATGTGCCCAAGGGACTGCGATGGTCGTTCTTCAGCAGCGACGGCGCGAGCGCGGTGGAGGTGGCGCTCAAGATGGCGGTGCAATACTGGGGGAACGCCGGCCTGCCGGAGCGCACGCGCATCGTCTCCCTGGACATGGCCTACCACGGCGATACCCTGGGCGCGAGCAGCGTGGGCGCGGACGGCATCTTCCGCAAGCCGTACGAATCCCTGCTGGTCGAGCCGCTGCGCATCCCGAGCCCGCACCGCTATCGCTGCTCCGCCTGCGCCGCCAGAACCGCCTGCGACCTCACTTGCGCAACTGCGCTGGAGCGGCTCCTGGCGGAGCGCGGGAAGGAAGTCGCGGCGGTCATCGTGGAGCCGCGCGTCCAGGGGGCGGCGGGCATCATCGTCGCGCCGGAGGGGCACCTGAAGCGCCTGCGGGAGATCTGCGATAGGCACGATGTGCTGCTTATCGCGGACGAAGTGGCAACGGGCTTCGGCAAGACGGGCGCGATGTTCGCCTGCGACCTTGAAGGCGTGACACCGGACATCATGGTGCTCGGCAAGGGCATCACCGGCGGCTATCTGCCCCTTTCGGCGACGCTGGCGACGGAGAAGGTCTATCGCGCCTTCTATGACGCCGGGCACTATGAAAAGACCCTCTTCCACGGCCACACCTACGCCGGGAATCCAATCGCATGCGCCGCCGCGCTCGCCAGCCTGGACATCTTCGAGAAAGAGCCCGTCATCGAGCGCGTCCGCGCTCGGGCGGAGCGCCTGCGCCGGCTGCTGGGCGCGGCCTTCGCGGAGCACCCGAACGTCGGCGAGGTGCGCCAGCAGGGGCTGATGGTCGGCATCGAGCTCGTCGCCGATCGCGCGACCAAGCGGTCCTTCCCGGCGGCGGAGCGCATGGGCTGGCGCTCCTGCCTGGCGGCGCGGGAAAAGGGCGTCTTTGTGCGGCCCTTGGGAGACGTTATCATCCTCATGCCGCCGCTGTGCATCAGCGAGGCGGAGCTTGACGAGCTTGTAGGAGCGGTGAGCTATGGCATCGGGCGCGCGCTTCGGTCTTCCCCCGGCTTGGGCTGACAGCCTGGCGGCGGAGCTGCGCGAGATCGAGCGGCTTTCGCTCACGCGCACCATCGTGACGCCGGAGAGCGGCCCGGAGGCGCGCGTCGCCCTGGGGGGAAGGCGCTGCCTGCACTTCACCTCCAACAACTACCTGGGGCTCAGCACCGACCCGCGCCTCATTAAGGCGGCGAATGCGGCGACACTGCGCTACGGCGCGGGCGCTGCCTCCTCCCGGCTCCTCTGCGGCTCGACGCCGCTGCACCACGAGCTCGAGGCGCGCCTGGCGAAGCTGAAAGGGATGCAGGCGGCATTGCTCTACAGCTCGGGCTACCTGGCGAATGTGGGGCTCATCTCCGCCCTAGCCGGCCCCGGCGATACCATCTTCAGCGATAGCCTGAACCACGCCTCCATCATTGACGGCACGCGCCTTTCGCGCGCGGAGACCGTCATTTACCGCCACTGCGACCCGAGCGACCTGGAGCGCTTGCTGAGAAAGTCGCGCGCGAAGCGGAAGCTCATCTACACCGAGTCGGTCTTCAGCATGGACGGCGATATCGCGCCGCTCCCGGACATCCTCACGCTCGCCAAGCGATACGGCGCGCTGCTGGTGATAGACGAGGCGCACGCCACCGGCATCCTGGGTCGCGATGGCGCGGGCGCGCTGAGCCATTCCGGCATCACGGGCGGGCCCATCGCCGTCATGGGGACGCTTTCCAAGGCCCTCGGCTCGGCGGGCGGCTTTGTGGCAGGCGATGCGACGCTCATCTCCTTCCTTATCAACCGATCGCGCACCTTTATCTTCAACACCGCCCTCCCGGCGGGCTCCGTGGGGGCGGCGCTGGCGGCGCTCGATATCGTCGCAAAGGAGCCATGGCGAAGAACCACCGGCTTAGCGCTCGCCCAAAGACTTCGCGAAGGCTTCCGCGACCTCGGCTATCCGGAGACGCCATCGCAGACGCAGATTGTGCCGCTGGTCATCGGCGCGGCAGATGCGGCAGTGGCGATGGAGCGGCGCTTGCGGAAGCGGGGCATCCTGGCGAAGGCCGTTCGCCCGCCGACGGTGCCGAAGGGCACTTCGCGGATACGATTCAACCTGATGGCGACGCACACCGAGCAAGATGTAGACGCCGTGCTGAAGGCCCTGGGGAAGAGCCGCCGTGGGTAGCATATACCTGGTCACCGGCACTGATACCGGCGTGGGCAAGACCATCGTGGCGGCGTGGCTGGCGAAGCGGCTCGCGGCAAAGCATAAGGTGGCGCTGGTGAAAGCGGTGCAGACGGGCGCACAGCCCCTGGTGGACGGTGATGAGGCGCAGTACCGCAGGCTGACGAAGAATCCGGCCCTCTCCACCTACACGCTGGCCGCCTATCCCGAGCCGCTAGCGCCCTTGATCGCGGCGCGGCGGGCCGGGGCGACGATAGACGCAAGAAAGATCGCGCGCGAGTGCACGGCCATCGCCAAGCGCCACGAGGTGACCATCGTAGAGGGCGCGGGCGGACTCCTGGTGCCGCTGGCGAAGGGCTACGACTTCGCAGATCTGGCGAGGACGCTCAACGCGCCGCTCATCATCGTCATCCGTCCGGGGTTAGGGACGCTGAACCATACGATGTTGACGGTGGAGGCGGCGGAGCGCAGAGGGCTGGCAATAGCAGCGCTGTTCTGCAGCGGCCTTTCGCCGAAGCCGCCGGTGGTTGAGGCGGAGAACGTGCGCTTTCTCAGAGAGCGCTACCCCAAGCTGCCGCTCATCACGCTGAAGAAGGCGACGAAGGGGCAACTGGCGAAGCTGGCGATGGGGGCAAGCGCGTATGGGAAAGTACCCGCGCTGCTACGCAACACCACCATCAAGCGCTCACGACTCCCGTAAGACCGCGCAAGGTCTACTTCGCCGGGACGCCGAGGAACTGCCGCACAGCCTTCTCGAAGGCGACGGGATTATCGCCCTGGACAAGGTGGCCCGCGTTGGGCACTTCAGCGAAGGAGCAGCTCTTCACCGCGGCCACGATCTTCTTGGCCGTCTGCGAAGTCAGGATGTCACTGTTGCCGCCGCGCACCAGGAGCACCGGACACGTGATGGCCTTGAGCTCGGCCCAGAGCTTGTCCGTGATCTCGCCGCCGCCGCGCTGGCGCAACCCTCGACGGCGGTCGTACTTCCAGGTCCACTTCCCGTCAGGCAATTGCTTCAAGTTGTTCAGCAGACTGCCGCGGATCTGCTTCTCCTCCCGGTGCGGATTGTAACGCTTCACCCGCTCAACGAGCCAATCGAAGGACTCGAAGACCTCCGTGTCCTGGAGAAACTCACCGATGCGCTTGGAGCCGGCCATGTTCACTTCGGGGCCGATATCGCAGATGACGAGCTTGCTCACCTTCATGGGGTGGCGGTAGGTGAAGCCGTAGGCGTTGCGCCCACCCATGGAAAGACCGACAAGGACAAACTGCTTGAAGCCGATGGCGTCTGTAAAGGCGTCAATGTCCTTGACGTGAGACTCCAGGGAATAGTCGCCCTCCTGGGACCAGTCGCTATCGCCGTGGCCGCGCTGGTCGAGCGCCACGATGTGGAACTGGTCGCGCATTCCGAGGGCGAAGAAGTCCCAGCTGTGGGCCGTCTGCGCGCCGCCGTGGAGGCAGAGGAGCTTGGGCTTGCCGTGGTTGCCCCAATCGAGATAGTTGAGCTTCATGCCGTTGGCGGTGACGGTCTTGCTCTCCGGGACGGCGTCTTGGGCGAACTTGATGCCGATGGCGCGCGCCGCCTTGTGGACTTCCATGCCGCCGAACTTCTCTGCCAGGGTCATTCCTGCACCTCAGATGTGAGATATGGCGTGGCTCAGTGGATGCCCGCCTCGTCAACCAGCTTCGCGAACTCTTCGATCGGCACGGCGGTCATCGTCTCGTACCGCACGTTGCCGTGGGAGGCCTCTTTCGCCAGGATCTTCATGGCGACCTTCTCGTTAGGGCAATCAAGGATGGCCAAGAAGTCATATTGCCCCATGAGGGCGTAGCTCGCCAGCAGCTTGCCGCCTAGGCGCTCGGCGTTGGCAGCGGCATGCTTGTGGCGGAGGGAAAGGTCCCGCATGTAGGCGGCTCCCTCCGTGGTCAGTTTGCCGAGGGCGACAAAAATCGGCATACAGCACCCCTAGAACTTGTGGCCTTTGCGCTTCAGGATGTAAACGTTGATCGCGATGGTCAGCACGAAGAAGACCAGGAATCCCCAGAGAACATTCCGCGCGGCCGCCATCACGATGAGGGCGATGGCCAGGGATATTCCCAGGCTCACCATACGCTCCTGAAACGTGAATGGCGAGGGCTCTTTCTTACGTTTGAGGTCGGGCACGGCTAGCGCAGCCCTTTCAATCGTTCGATATTCTTCGCGTCCGGCCCTTCGCCGTCGAAGCCGGGGACTTCCAGATAGAAGGGCACGTCCTTGAAGGCCGGATGCTTCATGATATTGGCGAAGCCCTTCATGCCGATGGGCCCTTCGCCGATGTTATCGTGCCGATCCAGGCCGCCCCCGAGGGGGCACTTGGAATCGTTGGCGTGAACGGCGACGAGCTTTTTGGCGCCGACCTCTTTCTCCAGCTCCTCCATCACCCGATTGAGGCCGTCCTTGGTGGCCACATCGTAACCGTTAGCGAAGGAGTGCTGGGTATCTAGGCAGACCTTCACCCTTGGATCGCCGACCTCCTTGATGACCGCGCCGATCTCCGCGAAGGTGGCGCCGATGGAGTTGCCCATCCCCGCGCTGTTCTCGATGATGAGGGAGACGTCCTTCGGCATGGCGTCCAACACCTTGTGGAAGGCGGCGGCCACCTGGGGAAGCACCTTTTCGAAGCTCTGTCCCTTGTGGCTCCCGATGTGGAAGATGGTGCCCATGGCGCCGATGTTGCCCGCCACGCGCTGGTACTGGAGCAGCGATTCGATGCCCTTGGCGACAAGATCGGGGTTCGGCGAGCCGAAGTTGATGAGGTAGACGCCGTGGAGGACGCATGGGCCGATGCCCGTTCTCGCCGCCTTTTCCTTGTAGGCCTGGAGCTCCTTCGGCGAGTGGTTCTTCACGTGCCAGTTGGTGGGGCCGGAGGCGAAGATCTGGATGCACTCCGCGCCGATCCTCTGGGCGTTGTCTATCGCCTTGTCCAGGCTGCCGGCCGCCGAGACATGCGCGCCGATCTTCACAGGGTTGCGCTCCTTCCAGCACAGCCGCCCACGGATGACTCACCAGGGTTGGGAGGCCGCTCGCTATGGTATCATGGCGGCGTTTTCTTGCCTACATCCTTGGGGGAGCAGCATGCCCATCACATTGCAGTTCGGAATGACCTTCGGCGGTCGCGGCGGATCGATCGCGGACGATGCGGTCCGCCTGGAGAACCTCGGCTTCGATTCCATCTGGGCCGGTGAGCACATCATCTGGCGCCATCCGATGCACGACGGACTCATGACCCTGGCCGTCGCCTCCTCAGTGACCAAGCGCGTCCTGCTCGGCACCTCCATCCTCTTGATGCCGCTCAAGCATCCGATTCTCGTCGCCAAGGCAGTCGTGACGCTGGACCATGCCTCCAACGGGCGCGCCATCCTCGGCGTCGGCGTCGGCGGGGAGTACCCGAAGGAGTTCATCGCCATGGGCGTGAAGCGGGAGGAGCGCGGCCCCCGGACGAACGAGGCCATGCAGATCATGAAGCGGCTCTGGACGGAGAACAACGTCACCTTCAAGGGCCGATTCTGGAATCTGGAGGACGTCTCCATCGAGCCCAAGCCGGTGCAGAAGCCCTGCCCCCCGCTCTTTGTCGGCGGGCGGCGCGGGTCCATCCCCCGGACGGCGCTCTACGGCGATGGATGGATACCGTATATGTACACGCCGGAGATGTACCGCGACGGCGTGAAGCAGATCGAGGAGATCGCGCACAAAGCGGGGCGTGACCCATCGAAGATCCAGAGAACGCTCTATGCCTTCACCAGCGTGGCCGACTCATTCGAAGAGGCGGCCGGATGGTCGGCGGCGGCGCTCGGCACGAACTACGCCCAGGACTTCACCCAGCTGGTCAAGAAATACCCCATCGTCGGCACGCCGAAACAATGCGCCGAGCGGATGCAGCAGTTCGTGGAGGCTGGCGTACGCCACTTCATCCTCGCGCCGTCAGGCCCGGCGGACAAGACGAAGGGCTTCGCGGAGATCTACGCGAAGGAAATCATCCCGACACTGCGGAAGTGGAACGCCTAATCGCCTCTGCGCAACCCGAGGCGCGATTGCCTTGTCAGCCATTCGCGCAGGCTCACGAAGAAGTCGTTCCGGGCGTGGCGCTCCAGCCAGGGATAGTGGCCACAGCGCTCCCATTCGCGATACTCAAGCTGGGGTAGGTAGGGCTTGAGGCTCTGGTAGATCATGGGCCCGGGGTGCGGGTCGTACGCGCCGTGGAGCATGATGACGGGTACCTTGATAGCTGCGAAAGCCTTGGGGTAGAGGCCGCTGTTCTGCAGCCGCACCATGTCCTCCCACGCCTCGCGCTGGAAGCCCGCCATGGTGGCCTCGCGGCGGTTCTCGCCCTTGGCCTCCCTGGGAATCAGGTCGTACGACTGCACATTCAGCATCGCCCTCGCTATCAGGGCCATGCGCCTGTTTGGGTCGCTCGCGCGCTCCACCTCTTGGAATTGGCGCTTGAGCTCGCCGACCTTCCGCGATTCGATGATTCCGTTCATCTTGGCGCGGGTGTTCTCGTCCAAGGTGCCGCAGCAGATGAGGGCGATGGCGGAGGCGGCAGTGGGATAGACGGCGGCGAAGGCGAGGGAGAGCATCGCGCCCCAGGAGTGGGCGACGATTATCGGCTGTTCCCCGGCACAGCGCTCCCGGATAAACTGATGCATGTCCTCCACATGGACGGCGACGGAGAGGCGCACCGGGCCGACCCCGCGCTGGTACGGCTCCAGGACGCGGAACGAATCGGAAAGCTCCCGGGCGACGATGCCCATGGAGCCCGTTGCGCCCGGGCCGCCGTGGACAGCGATGACCAGCGGGCCGGAGTGGCCGTAAGAGCGGTAGTGGAGGGCGGTCACAGGGCCATCAACCGCCTATCGCATTCTCGCCACGGATGATGCGCTGAATATCAAAGACGGAGATGATGACCATGATGGCGATGAGGGTGGCGAAGCCGATCATGTGAACCATCGCCTCTTTCTGGGGCGGGATGCGCTTGCCCCGGCGCACGAACTCGATGGCGACGAAGAGGAGGCGGCCGCCATCCAGGGCCGGGATGGGCAAGATGTTCATGATAGCGAGGTTGAGGCTGAGGAAGGCGGCGAACATGGTGAGGTCAACGATGGTGCCGTGCTCCGCCACCTCTCCCGTGACCCGCGCGATGCCGATGGGCCCGGCGACATCGTCCAGCGGATCGGCGTCACCGACGAACCACTTGGTGATGCCGTTGCGTGTCAGCACGAGCGTCTCGCCCGCCTGGCGGAAGGCGTGGGGCACCGCCGTGAGGAACGGCTCGCGGTAGCTGGCCGTCCGCTCGTCCTCAGGCTCAGCGATGCTGATCCCCGTGGGGCCTTGGCCCGCCGGTGGCTTCCAGCGCGGCGTCACGTTGATGGAGAGCAGCGCGCCGTTCCGTTCGACCACAGTAGTGGCCTTTGCCCCAAGGCGCAGTTGATATTGATATCGCAAGTCATTGATATTGCGAATCTTCCTGCCATTCACTTTCTTAACAACGTCTCCGGGCTGGAGACCGGCGAGCGCAACTGGGGAACCATCAGCAACGCTTTGGATGGCCACCGTGTGGAAGACCGCCTTCTGCGGCACCATAAAGACGATGGCAAAGAGGAAGAGGGCCAGGAAGAGGTTCATGAGCGCCCCGGCGCTGATAACCAGCGTCCGGACCCTGCGGCTCTTCCCGGCGAGGCTCTGGGGATGGCTGGGGTCCTCTTCCCCCAAGAGCTTCACGAAGCCGCCGAGGGGCAGCCAGTTGAGGGAGTAGACCGTCTCCCCGCGCGTGATGCCGAAGATGCGCGGCGGATAACCCATGCCGAACTCTTGGACCTTCACTCCGGCGAGCTTGGCCGTGATGAAGTGCCCAAGCTCGTGGATGAGGATGAGCACGCCGAAGACGATGAGGAAGGCAATGATCGTCACGCCGCCGACTCCACACCTAGCCCGGGGACGGGCCGCCTAGTCCACAACTTGGCGCCCGGCATAATCGCGGGCCCAGGTGTCCACTTCAAGGATATCCTCAAGGGAGGGGTATTTGATAGGCTTGTGCGCCGCCAGGGTCGCCTCGACGATCTTGGGCATCTCGCCGAAGGAGATCTGGTGGGAGAGGAAGAGGCTGACGGCGACATCATCAGCGGCGGCGAGAACGGCAGGGTAGGTGCCGCCCTTGCGGCCGGCATCCAGGGCCATCTTGAAGCAGGGATAGCGGCGCAGGTCCAGCGCTTCAAAGGTGAGCTTGCCGATCTCGATGGGATTGAACTGGGGCAGCGTGGGGTTCTGCCAGCGCGCCGGGTAGGAGAGCGCCAGCTGGATGGGGTAGCGCATATCGGGCGGGCCGAGCTGGGCCTTCACGGAGCCGTCCGCGAACTCCACCATGGAGTGGATGATGCTTTGCGGGTGGACGACGACTTCGATGCGGTCAATGGGGACGCCGAAGAGCCAGTTGGCTTCGATGACCTCAAAGCCCTTGTTCATCAGCGTCGCCGAGTCAATCGTGATCTTGCGCCCCATGCGCCACGTGGGATGGTTCAGCGCCTCTTCTTGGGTCACCTTGTCGATCTCGCTCAGGGGGCGTGTGCGGAAGGGGCCGCCTGAGGCGGTGAGGAAGATGCGTGAGACGTCCTTATCCTCGCCGCGCATGCACTGCCACATGGCGCTCGGCTCGCTGTCCACGGGCAGGATCTCGATGCCGTTGCGCTGGGCGGCTGACATGACGATGTTCCCCGCCATGACGATGACTTCTTTGTTGGCCAGGGCCACGCTCTTGCGGGCGTTCAGCGCGGCCAGGGTCGCCAGGAGGCCCTCTCTGCCCACGGTGCCCACCATGACGGCGTTGACGGAGGACTGGACGACCATCTCCTCCATGGGGGTGAACTTCCACCCGTTGGGCGGCAGGACCTCCCGCACGCCTTGGGTGTGAAAGACCATCTTTGGGTGGAACTCTTCCACCTGCTTGGCCAACAGCTCGATGTTGGTTCCCGCCGCAAGGCCGACGACTTTGAAGCGGTCAGGGAATGCGCGAACGATATCGAGGGTCTGGCGGCCGATGGAACCTGTGGAGCCGAGGACGACAAGGCCCTTCATGAGGCGTCACCCCAATCCGTAGGTCAGGAAGTAGTATAGCACGACAACCGATGGAATCAGGCTATCCAGCCGGTCCAAAATCCCGCCGTGACCCGGGATAAGTCCGCCAGCATCCTTCACGCCGGCCGCGCGTTTGATCATGGACTCCGCCAGGTCTCCCGCCTGGCCGAAGATGCCGATGAGCAGGCCGAGGACGACAGCCTTCCACGCGCCGATGGGGAGGCCGAAACCGGCCGTGACGGCAAGCGACGCGCCGATGCCGACCGCAAGCCCGGCGATCGCGCCCTCCCAAGTTTTCCCAGGGCTGATGCTGGGCGCCATGTGGTTCCTGCCGATGAGCCGCCCGACGAAGTAGGCGCCCGTATCCACCGCGAAGGTGAGGAGCGCCGCCGTGAGAAGCCATTCGCGGCCATCGGCGTGGCGGCTGATGCGGACGGCATGGGAGAGGGTCCAGGCGACATAGAAGACTCCGGCCAGGGTCCACGCCCAGTCCGAAAGGAAGCGCTCCCGCGAACCGAGCACCAGGAGAAGGAAGAGCGGGGCCAAGACTAGGCCGGTGATAAGGGCCATGGTGAAGTTGAAGTCCGTCCCGGCATCCACCACAAAGAGGACGCCGCCGATGGTGGCCAGGAAGAGGACGGGCGTTGGCCCGGCGCGGACGGCGAGCCGGTGGAATTCGCGGATGCCGATGACGGATGCGGCGGCGATAAGGGCCATGGTGGTCCCGGTGCCGAACCAGATCATGAGCACCAGGATGGGAAGCGCGATGCTAGCGGAAATAAAGCGCTGGAGGAGCATCAGCGCCCACCGCTTTCAGGGGCGGAGGCCCCGTTCGCATGGAGGAGGCCACCGAACTTTCGCTGGCGCCTGCCGTAGGCCTCCACCGCCTTGGCCGTCTCCGCCTCATCAAAATCAGGCCAGCAGACGGGGGAGGCGTAATACTCGGCGTAGGCCGATTGCCAGATGAGGAAGTTGCTCAGGCGCATCTCGCCGCCGGTGCGGATGATGAGGTCGGGATCGGGAAGGCCGCCGGTGTGCAGGCGGACGGCGATGGCTTCTTCCGTGACCTCGCCGGGGCGCAGGCCCTCCTGGAGCAGGCGGCGGACGGCCTCCACCAGCTCGGCGCGGCCGCCGTAATCCAGGGCCACGGTGAGGGTGATGCCGGTATTCTCCTTGGTCAGCTCCAGCGCCTGGTCTATTGCCTTTTGGAGGCTGGGCGGCAGGCGGTCCATCCGCCCGATGTGCCTGATGCGGACGTTGTTCTTGTGGAGGGCCCTGGACTCCCTGCCGATGACCTGTCCCAGGAGCCGCCAGAGGCCCTTGACCTCTTCCGGCGGGCGCGTCCAGTTCTCCGTGGAGAAGGCGTAGATGGTGACATAGCGGACGCCCAGGCCATCGAAGGCTTTGAGGACGCGCCGGATGTTCTTGGTCCCGGCGCGGTGTCCTGCCAGGCGCGGCAGGCCGCGCTCCTGTGCCCAGCGCCCGTTGCCGTCCATGATGATGGCCACGTGGCGCGGGACGGCGCTGGAGCGGGCGCTCTGCTCTTCAGCCCGCTCTTGTGCGAACGATTGACGAGGGGGCATCCCCTCACACCCGCAGCACTTCTGCCTCTTTCGCGTCAGAGGCTTTTTGCGCCTTATCCGTAGAGGTGTCCGTGTGTTTCTGGAGCTGGGCTTCGGCGCGCTTCTGGTCGTCCTGGGAGATGCGCTTATCCTTCTCCAGGGCGCGCAGCTCTTCGATGGCGTCCCGGCGGACGTTGCGCACCGCGATCTTGGCCTCTTCCAGGCGGCGGTGGACCATCTTGACGATCTCCTTGCGCCGCTCCTCCGTGAGGGGCGGAACGGCCAGGCGGATGGTCATGCCGTCTATGTTCGGCGTGAGGCCGATGTTGGCCTTCTGGATGGCCTTTTCCACAGCGGAGACGGCACCCTTATCCCAGACCTGGATGGTGATGAGGCGGGCCTCCGGCGTGTTGATGGTGCCGAGCTGCTTCATGGGGGTCATGGTGCCGTAATAGTCCACCATGATGCCGTCCACCAGGCCGGCGCTGGCCCGGCCCGTGCGCATCCCGGCTAGGTCGCGCTCAAAGGCCTCGACGCTCTTCTTCATCTTGTCTTCCGCTTTGCGCAATACGTCCTGCGACATGATGGCTGCCTTTCGCCTTTGCGGCCGTTCGCCCGGTAGGGGTGACGGGGCCGCGATAGATTGCCTGTATTGTACCTAGGAAATCACCGTGCCGACGGATTCGCCCAGGAGCGCCCGCTGCACACCGGTGGGATCCTGGATATCAAAGACGACGATGGGGACCCTGTTGTCCATGCACATGGAGAGGGCTGTGCTGTCCATCACCTGCAGGCGGAGGTTGAGCGCCTCCAGGTAGCTGAGCTTGGCGAACTTCTTGGCGCCGGGGTTCTTGCGGGGGTCGGAATCGTAGACGCCGTCCACGCCGTTCTTGGCCATGAGGAGGACGTTGGCGCCGATCTCCGTGGCGCGCAGGGCGGCGGCGGTGTCCGTGGTCATGTAGGGGTTGCCGGTGCCGGAGGCAAAGATAAGGACGCGCCCCACTTCCAGGTGGCGCATGGCGCGGCGGTAGATGAAGGGCTCGGCGACGGCGTCTATGGGGATGGCCGTTTGGGTGCGGGTGACGACGCCGATCTTCTCCAGGGCGTCCTGGAGGGCGAGGGCGTTGATGACGGTGGCGAGCATGCCGGCGTAATCGGCGGTGGTGCGGTCCATGCCGAGCTTGGCGGCTTCGGCGCCGCGCCAGATGTTGCCGCCGCCGACGACCACGCCCATCTCCACGCCCAGATCGCGGGCCTGTTTGACGTGGTTGGCCACGAAGCGAAGGGTGGTGAGATCAATGCCGGAACCGCCCTCGCCTTTGAGGGCTTCACCGCTCAGCTTGAGCACGGCGCGCTTGTACCGTGGCTCCGGCATGGCTCACCCCTCGCCGGCCTTGGTCCGGCCGGGTCTAGCCGCCCAGTTCGAAGCGGACGAATCTGCGGACGCGGATGTTTTCGCCGACCTTGCCGATGAGCTCGGCCAGGAGGTCTTTGATGGTGCGGGTAGGCTCGCGGATGAAGGGCTGGTGGAGGAGGCTGACCTCGGCCAGGGGGCCTTCGGGCTTCTCGGGAAGGTCGCCATCGCCGATGTACTTGGGGTTCATGGCGGCGATCTGCATGGCGACGTTGTGGGCCAGGGCCTTGAACTCTTCCGTGCGGGCCACGAAGTCAGTCTCGCAGCTGAGCTCGATCAGAACGCCGATGCGGCTGCCCTGGTGGACATAGGAGGCGACGACGCCCTGCCCGCCTGCGCCGGCCTTTTTGGCGGCGAGTGCGTTGCCCTTGGCGATGCCCTTCTTGCGGAGGGCTTCGACGGCCTCTTCGATTTTGCCTTTGGCCTCTTCGAGGGCGTTCTTGCACTCGACGACGCCTGCGCCGGTGCGCTCGCGGACAGCTTTAACTGCTTCTGCGCTGACAGCCACGGGGGACTCCTGTGCTACGGACCCGGCTAGGACTTGGCGGACGCGGCGGCTTCGGCCTTGGCGCCCTCGGCGGCCTTGACCTCTTCGATGAGGCGCTGCTGGCGGAGGGTGTTGCCTTCCAGGACCGCATCGGCGATCTTGCCGGTCATGAGGCGGACGGAGCGGATCGCGTCGTCGTTGCCGGGGATGGGGTGGTCAATGAAGTTGGGGTCGCAATCGGTATCGTTGATGGCCACGATGGGGACCTTCATGCGGCGGGCCTCGGCGATGGCGATGGCTTCCTTGCCGGGGTCCACGACGAAGAGGGCATCGGGCAGCTTCTTGAGGGCCTTGATGCCGCTTAGGTGGTGGTTGAGCTTCGCGAGCTCTTCTTCCAGCTTGAGGGCGTCCTTCTTGGAGTAGCGGGCGAATTCGCCCTTGGCCTTCTGCTGTTCCAGCTGTTCGAGGTAGGTGATGCGCAGGGCAATGGTGGCGTAGTTGGTGAGGGTGCCGCCGAGCCAGCGCTGGCTGACGAAGGGCATGCCGCAGCGCTTGGCTTCCGACTCCACGGCCTCCTGGGCCTGCTTCTTGGTGCCGACGAAGAGGATGACGCCGCCATTGGCGACGGTGGTCTTCACATAGTCGTAGGCCTTAGCGAGGAGGCCGACGGTCTGCTGGAGGTCAATGATGTGGATGCCGTTGCGCTGGGTGAAGATGTACTGCTTCATCTTGGGGTTCCAGCGGCGGGTCTTGTGCCCGAAGTGGACGCCGGTTTCCAAGAGGAGCTTCATGCTGACCAGCTCTTGGGTGTTGCTGTTGCCCTGCTGTTTCTGTTCTAACGCTTGCTGCATACCCCTCCCAATTCGAAAAAGACGCGCAGAAAGGCCACGGTCGAAGATGAGTGCGACGGAAATCGTACCACAAAGGGAACAGAGGGGCAACCGGAGGAGGGTGAAGGCACAGGGAGCGAGGAGGGAGTATTCATCCACTGAGCACACTGAACGCACTGAAAGGAGCAGGAAATGCACTCGGGGACTTTCACGGATGGAGACGGATTTTGAATGGCCTGGAGCTGCTAGGCAGGGTAGAACTTGTGAGGAACGGCGCAGAGGAATAGAGCGGGCACAGGAAATTGACCTGGTGGAGGACGTACCCTATATTGGCAGCACAGGGATCCCTATGACTAGCGTACAGCGACTTGTGAAGGAGCTCCGGGGGCTTTCCCGCAACGAGCGGAAGAGCCTGCGCCGGTGGTTCGAGCGTTTCGACGCCGCGGCCTGGGATGCGGAGTTCGAAGCGGACGCCAAAAGAGGAAGGCTCGACCGGCTTGCCGAGCGGGCGCTGCGAGAGCACGGGGCGGGCAAATCGAAGGCGCTTTGCAGCCGAGTATGACCGGCTGGTGGGATAGGTGGAGGGCGCTCGATTAGAGAGAACGGGAGCGTTTGTCCAGGTGTGTAACATGCTTTGGGTGCGACACGCGGGGTGACGCGCCAGGTACGCCGAACGGGTGATCGTTGGACGTGGCAATGGGAAGGGCAGAGAGGGCGGGAAAAACGGTCGCGTGGACGGCAGAGGGGTCTCCGCTAGGCAGGAGAGCAGGCACCCTCCACATCATGTAACGGGCCTTCGGCGACGAGGCGCGTCAGGCCCGGATAGTCCCGATGGCTCGGGCGAGTACTCCTTTTTCAGGCGTTCGGAACGCCCGGTGTGCGGCCGCCGCAAGAGGAGTGATGTCTCCGGTGAGAGGCGGGCCGAGCGGTGGCGTGGGCCGGCGGCATTCCCAGCAAGGGCGCCCTTCCGGCGCCGTTGCCCTCTCTGCCGACAGGGAGCGGAGACCTATCCCATGCGGTATGCCGAAGCGGCAGGGGCCGGATGGAAGGAAGGCCCGGAGTCCATGCCGGGCTTGCGAGACGATGCCGGCATCGGCGACCACCGAAGGTCCCGGCATCCCAAAGGGTCCGCGACGCCACGGTCCGCTCAGGGCGTTGGGGGTGTGCCCAAGGCTTGACTCCCGCGCGTTCGCCTTCTGCCGAACCGCACCGGAAGCGGTCCGGCATTGGGGCGAGTGCGGGGAGCTGACGGAGGCGGCCGGGCGCGGGCCCTGTGCCGAAGGCCGTCCACGCGACGCCCAAACGGAGGTGAGTCTTGCACAGCGCCTATGCACCGGGCTCGGCATCCTTCACCTCGTTTGTCCTTGCAACAGCCTACACATCAATATACACACGAACATCTGTTCGCATGTCAAAGGGGTGGGGGCGAACGAAGGGCCTGTTGGGTAAATCCCTTGGGGGAGTATGCTTGAGGATGTCGTGCTCCACCTTAATATTTGGATAGGCCATAAGGAACATACGAGGAAGACCAGCTAGCTCTCGAAGATGGCTGCCGTGCTTGTTGGATACGGAGCGCTGCGGCCCACTTCTCTGCTCTCGCAGGGAGAGGTCTCCCCTACCCCACCCACCGCACACTCGCGCCCCAGCGTTGGGCATGCTCTTGCGCCAATTGCTCGTACCGCGCCCTGTACGCGGACGAGCCGATCGCCTCCGTCGTCATGATCAGCGCATCTTCCTTGTTGTCCGTGTAATAGCCCTTGCGCACCCCGGCCGCCTGGTAGCCGTACTTCTTATACAACCCCTGCGCCGCCTGGTTGGAGACCCGCACCTCCAGCGTCATCACGTGCGCCCCACGCTGGAACGAAACCTCCAGCGCCGCCAGCAGCAACAGCTCGCCGATCCCGTGCCGCCGGTGCTCATCCCGCACGCCGATCACCGTGATATGCGCCTCATCCACCATAAACCAAACCCCAACAAAACCCACAATCTTCTGTCGCTGGTCCTCCGGCGGCGGCTCCGGCTGGCTAAAGACCCCCTTCACCAGCTGCAGCAGGCCACCCTTGGCGGGCTCTTCAGGCGCGGGCGCATGGTCGAAGGCGTGAGCCTCGGCCAGGGCATTCTTGGGGTCCGCCGCCTCGCACGCCACCAGATATACGGCTGAACGATTCTTGAGTTCCTTTTTGAACGGCGTCGCGATCCAGCCGGCCGGAAAACAGGCGCGCTCCACGGCTGAGGTCTGGGGGATGTCTTCCATCCGCATGGGCCTCACGAAAAAGCCCATCGGCGGGGCGGGGGAGCCGTAGGTGGAGATGGCCCTATCCATAAGAGGTGCTACAGATTCGGATTCTAGCACACCCCCCCTCCAGGCCGCTATCCTTGGCTACTCTGGTGCGTTACTATTGGTGTGAGCGACGAGACGACCGCAACCCGCCATCTCCCACAGGCCGCTTGGGCTAATCCAGGGGGCGCCAGTTTGGGCATTGAAGAGAGCCTCGTCCTTGAGGTTCAACGCGGCGACCTGAACGCCTTCAGCGGCATCTACGAAGCCTACTACGACCGGGTCTTCCGCTACATCCTCGTCCGCCTCAACAACCAGGCCGAAGCCGAAGACCTCGCCTCCGAAGTCTTCCTGAAGGCCTTCGAAGCCGTCCGTGATTTCAAGCTCAAGGGCGTCCCCTTCGCCGCATGGCTCTTTCGCATCGCCCACAACCTCGTCATTGACCACGTCCGCCGCCGCAACAAGCGCCCCACGACGGAGCTCGATGAAAGGCTCCCCCTCACTCAAGACTCGCCCGATGAGCTGGTGGAACTGGGCCTGACCTCCGACGACGTGAAGAAGGCCATGACCGTGCTGACCGATTCCCAACGCCAGGTCATCGCCCTCCGCTTCGGCGCCGGCCTCTCCCTGATCGAAACGGCCAACGCCACAGGCAAGAAAGAGGGCGCCATCAAGGCGATGCAGCACAGCGCCATCCAAGCCCTTCGCCGCGCCATGGCGAAGCGAGGGCACGATGTCCCGGGTATCGAGAAGTAGACGCGCCATGTTCGCCCTACCGCACAAGAAAGCGCGCCAAGAGGCCCTCGAAGGTTCCCTTGCCAGGCTTCAGCAAGGGGCCAAGATCGAGGAGTGCCTGGCCGCCTACCCCGCCCACGCCGCTCACCTGCGCCCCCTCCTGGCAACCGCCCGGATGATGCAGGCCCTCGCCTCCGCCGCGCCTTCGCCCCAGGCCAAGGCCTTCGGCAAGGCGCAGCTCCAGCAGGCCATCCAGGCCCGCCTGGCGGCACAGCCCGCCGCCCCTGCCGGCGCGCCCACCGAGGCGGAACTGGAGCACGTCCTGAACACCTGCCTGGAGCGCATGCGCCTGGGCGAGACGATGGAGCGCTGCCTGACCGATTACCCCTCCTTCGCCGCGGCCCTGCGGCCGCTCTTGTCGGTCGCCATCGCCACGCGGAGCATCGCCGGCGCCCAGCCGCGCCCGGAGGCCAAGGCCCTGGGCAAGGCGCGCCTCCAGGCCGCCATCAATGCCAAGCTCGCCCAGGCCGCCGCCGCGAACACGGCCCCTGAGGCCGAGTTCGATACGATCCTGAACACCTGCCTGGAACGCCTGGGCAAGGGCGCCACGGTGGAGGCCTGCCTGGCCTCCTACCCCCGGCACGCCGAGCGCCTGCGCCCGCTCCTCCAGACGGCCCTTGCCGCCCAGGCCACCTATCGCGTCAAGCCCGATCAAAAGGCCAAGGCCGCGGGCCGCGCCAAGCTGCGGCAATCCGCCGCCCACGGTTCCGGCGGCGGCATCTGGCGCATCCCAACGGCCCTCATGCCTCTGCGGGCCTGGGGCGCCAGCGCCGCCGTCCTCGTCATCCTCTTCGGCGGCTACGGCGTCGTCCACGCCTCGGGAGATGCCAAGCCCCGCGGCGTCCTTTACCCGGTGAAGCGCACGGTGGAAGACCTCCAGGAGCGCGCCCCCTTCCGCTCCGATGACAGCAAGGCCAAGCTGGCCGCCCAGTTCGCGGAGCGGCGCACGGAGGAGATCGCCTACCTGGCGGAGCGGGGCGAAAGCGCCAAGATCCCCGCCTTGACGGAGGACCTGAACCGCCAGGTGGAGCGCTTCGCCCACTTTGAGACCAAAGGCGCGCAGAAAGAGGTCCAGCGCCTCCAGGCCAGGATCGAATCGCGCCTGCCGCAGGAGAGCGCCTCTCTGCCCATCGCCGCCGGCGAGCCTCCCGCGGCGCCGCCTGCTGCCACACGCCCCGCGATCGCCGCCGGCGAGACGCCGGCGGCCACGCCGAGAGCCACTCGCCCCGCAGCCGCCGCGACCCCTGAGCCAACGCGAGTTCCGCCCACCCGGGAGCAGACGCGCCCGCCCATCGCCACGGACGGCCCTCGCCCGCCGCTCGTCTTGAGCGAAGGCGAAGCCAAGAAGATTGACGCCCAGCGCCAGAACCTGGAGCAGAACAAGGCCAGGCTCACGGAGCAGTATCAGAAGACCGTGGCGAAGCTGGAAGAGGCGAAGAAGATGGCCCCGCCGGAGCAGGCCGCCCGCTTCGACGAGACGCTCGCCACGCTGGAGGCGCGCCACAACAATGAGATCGCGAAGCTGGACGAAGGCCTTTCCAAGCTCGCCGCTCTAGAGTCGAACCCGTCCATCGTCCGCCCGCAAACGCCCTCGCCCACGCCCGGCGTGACCCGCCCCGCCTTGCAGACGCCTGCAACACGCCCGCCCACGCGTATCCCGGAGACCCGTCCGGCTACACGTCCAGTTGAGACGAAGGCTCCCACACAGGTACCAGCCACCCGCCCAATAGAGACCAAGCCGCCGACTCAGGTCCCGGCTACTCGTCCGGCAACGCTGCCGCCTACCCGTGTCCCGGAGACTCGGCCTGCGGAGACCAAGCCGCCGACGCGCATCCCAGAAACCAGGCCTGCGACGCAGCCTGCCTCCCTCACCGTCCCGCCAACGCGCGTGCTGGAGACCAGACCCGCCACCCAGCCACCGACGCTTCCTCCCACCTTGCCCTCCACTCGCCCGCCGGAGACGCGGCCTCCTACACAGCCTCCCACGTCCACTCCACCGCCTACGCGCCCACCCACGGAGCCGCCCAAGACGCCGACTCCTGCGCCGACAAAGCCTCCTGACAGCACGCCGCCGCCTACTTCGGCGGCGCGCACTCCCGTCTCCCTAGAAACTCCGGCAGGGGCAACGTCGGAGCTTCGCACGTCTGCGCCCCAGACGCAGCAGCCCACCCAACCGCCAACGCGAAGGCCGGAAGAGACGCGTCCGCCCACCCGAGCGCCGACCCAGGCTCCCACTCGCCGCCCCGAAGAGACCCGCCCGCCCACTCAGCCACCGCCGACACGGCAACCGGAGCCGACACGCCCCGCGCCGACAGCCGCAGGCAACCAGGGGAACCCCAACCGGCAACCTGAGCCGACTTCGGCGCGTCGCTAGTCGCTTGCTCTCAGAGCGGTTCGCCTGACCACCCCTGTTCATCCAGCCGCGCTTGTTACCGTTCCGTTACCGACCTATTCCCACTTCATACCCGCACGAAGCCTTGCCGAAAAGAGCGGTGGGCTAGAATGGAAGTGGTGCAAAAGATATGCGTTACCCGGGCGATAGGCCCTGGGGCAACGCATCCGCTCTCCGTTCGCGCGCTAGCTAGCCGAAGGCCAATGGAAGAACCACAGGCTCAAGAACCGCACACTTCGGAACAGCCGCAAGGGCGGCGATGGGGGCTCTACGCAGTCGCCGCCGCCGTGATTGGGGTCTTTTTGCTTGCCGTGATCGGCCCCATCTTCGCCGCCTCTGTCACCGTGAAAGGCGACCCTGTCGTTAACTCCGGGACCGATTCGGCGTTGACCTTTACATCAACGCTCTTCAACTCAGGGCATATCAACCGCTTCAACGGCGTCACCTTCACCGTATCGGGCACCAGTATCACCGCAGTGGGCTTTCAGGGCTCCAAGAGCAGCACCGCCACCAACGATTCGAGCGTCATCAAGGCGACGCTCCAGGATTCGGCAGGCGGCACGCTCAAGACAGCCACAACCACGCTGAGCACGGGTTCAGGCAGCTTTGCGGTAACCAGCACTATCGCCTCGGCATTCCCAACGTATCAACGGGTGGCAAAGGTCGTTGTCGGCCTCACGGAGACCCTCAAAACTACAAAAGATGCCACGATACGCTCAGCCGTCGCGAACACGAACTTCGGGGCCGCGACCACTCTCAGCGTCGCCGCCACAAGCCCGATTGATCGGGCGCTCCTCGGCTTTGACCTCTCCAACGTCGGGACCAATGGGCTTCAAAGCGCAACGCTGACGCTCACTGTGGCAGCAACCGCTACCTGGACCAATGGCCACACCCTTACGGTCCAAGCCTTCAACCTCACCTCCCCCGGCAGCGCATGGACGCAAGGCGCCTGCACCGGCTCCTCTTGCGCCGGTTCGGGTGTCACTTGGAACAACGCGGTGGACTCCAACACTAACAACACGTCCGATAATATCGGTAAAACTGGACGGCCAACGGCGGTCTTTCAGATGTCCGCAGCGCCACTGCCACGGCGGTCAATCCGGGCGCGAACCCGCCTGCCGGCACGCAGGTCAGCTTTAATGTGACGACCGACGTCCGGAACGGCGCCGCCAGCGGATGGCTCCTGAAAAAGACGGACGAGACGACGACGGGCACGATCACTTTTACGTCCAATAACGGCACCATTGCCAACGCCCCAACACTGGTGCTGGTCTATGAGCCGGGCTAGGCGGAAGCCATGAAGGTGAGTCGCCTGCGTATCTTGTTAGCCATCGCCGTGGCGGCCGTCATCGGGACCCAGATCTACGCCACCGGCATCACCGGCTCCAGCAACCGCCTCGGCGGCGGGACTGATTCCGTGCCCAGCTGCACGCTCTCCAAGGGCGTCATCAACGGCTCGGGGACCATCAGCAGCTTTACGGCCAGGGTCGCCTGCTCAACCTCGGGGACGTACAGGGTTCTGGCAACGGTCACCTCCGGCGCATCCTCAAGCAGTGGAAGCGCAAGCGCCTCCCTCAGCTCAACGGCCACGGATGTCTCGATCACGATCTCACCGGCCGTGACCATCGCGACATCAGGCTACTACGTCACCGTAAAAGTGAAGAAGTAGGGGCCATGGGCGCGCCTCACGCGCCCTACTCGAACCGCAGGGCGTCCGCCGGGTCAACCCTGGCGGCCTGGCGGGCAGGCAGGTATGTGGTGAGCCAGGAGAAGAGGTACGAGCCCACCACAATCACCACGAGCCGCATCCACGGGATGACCAGCTGCACGTTCGGCTCATTCTCTTTCACATCGGTCATCACGTTGATCGAGGTGATGAGGCCCAGGATCAGGCCGACGGCGATGCCCAGCAGGGCGATGAAGGACGATTCCAAGAGAAAGGTCGTCTGCACCATGCGGCGCGAGAAGCCGATGGCCCGCATCACGCCGATCTGCTTGCGGCGCTCCACCACCGCCCGGGCGCTGATGACGCCCAGGGCCGCCACGCCCACCACCAGGCCTAGGGCCATGAAGCCCGTCAATAGGTTGTTGAAGGCGATATTTTGCGCCCGGGACTCGTCTATCCGCTCTGCGATGTCTATGGTGTCCATCGCGTTCTGAAAGAAGGCCGCCTCCACGCGGCTCGCGGCGTCGGGCGTGCCGGGGCTCACGTGGATAAAGAGGCTCGTCAGCGGGATATCGCGCTCGAAGGCCTTCTGCAGCGTCTCCGATGAGGCATAGATACCGAAGGGCATGAAGAACTGCGACGCCAGGTCGTCCACCACACCGACGACCGTGAGCTCCACGCTCTTCCCGGACTTCGCATCCTGCACCGTGACCTTCACAGGGTCCATGACCTCGTTCTCTATGTAGAGGCCCTCCGGGTCAAGGCGGAAGCCGTCCCCCAGGAACTGCCGGCCGAAGTTCGCGCGTGTCGGCACCAGCAGCGAGTTGACGAGCGCCGTTCCGGGGCGCTTCTGCAGCGTCTCCCACACAGCGGGGGCATCGAAGCCCTCCCCTTTCTTGAAATCCTCCGTCGCCAGCTCGATGCGGAAGTTGTTGGAGGCGATGAAGTTCGGGTCCACGCCGCTGAGGATAGCGTTCTTCAGCTCCCTCTCGCCATCAGCCAGTTTGGCCTTGGCGGTGAGGATAGTGCGCAGGCCGCCCACGGAGGGCAGGCCGTTCACCCTGGTCACGAAGGCCAGGTCCGGGTTGCCGTTGATCGCCGCGCTCACATCGGCGATGGGATTGATCTCGCCCTGGGAGATGGCGATGACGTCGTACCCGCCCGCGATGCGCTCCGTATCGTCGAAGAGCTTCTCGAAGCTGAAAGTGAGGGTGGACATGACCACAATGGAGAAGACGACGACGGCGAACATCGCCACGGAGAGGCCCGTCCTGAAGGCGGAGCGCAAGGGATAGGAGACGGCGCTCTTCACGATAGGGGCCAGGCGGCGGAACTGGCCCAGGCTCTTCATCACAGCGCCAAGGATGAAATCGGCGTTGTTCATCAGGGCCATCACCGCGCCCGTGACCACCATGCCGCCGGAGATGAAGAAGATGGAGATATCCACGTTCCAATCGTCCCTGCCGAAGCGCACGGCCTTGGTGGGCAGGAGCCAGTAGACCATGAGCACGATGCCGACGGCGCTCCACACGGCCCGGGAGGAGACGCCGCGGTAGCGGAGGATGTTGGCGATACCGAAGGGCAGGATGGAGAGGCCGACGCGGAAGCCCGCGATATTCCGCGCATTCCAGCCGTTGAGGGCGATGAAGAGTCCCAGCAGGATAAAGATGATGCCCCAGATAAGCGTCCGGCGTCCTTCCTTCACGAGCTTCGGCTCCGGCACATCGCGGATGGCGCGGACGATGTTCAGCTTGCTGATGCGCCAGGAGGCGATGGCGACGGTGATGAAGGTGACGATGATGCCGATGAAGAAGGCCACCATGACGCTGCCGGGCGTCGCGTGGAAGATGAGCTTGAAGTCCTCCGTCTCGCTTGATTCGGCGAAGGCATTGGCCACCGCCGCCACCAGCCCCCAGCCCACCAGCATGCCCACGATGGCCCCCACGATGGCCGCGCCGAAGCTGTAGACGGCCCCCTCCATCACGAACATCCGGATGAGGTGGCCGCGCTTCATGCCGATGGCGCGCGCCATGCCCATCTCGCTCTTCCGCTCCGCCGCAAGCATGGAAAAGATGAGGAAGATGAGCAGGATGCCGACGCCGATGGAGAAGAGGCCGAAGGTGGTGAAGAAGCTGACAAAGATGGTGGCGATGAGGTTCGCCAGGTCAATCAGATCGGCCTTGAGGCCGAAGACCTCCAGGCCCGTATCGCCCAGGGGGGCGCGGTGCTCCTCCGCCTCCCGCGCCTGGGAGCCTGCGGTGGCGAGGGCATCCTTGATGCGTTGCTGCACCGCCGCTGTCCTCTCCACGCCGGAGTCCACGTCGCCCTTGTTCGAAATGAGGATGTAGGAGATCTCGCCTGGGTGGCTGAGGAACTTCTGCGCCTCGGCCAGGGAGAGCATCAGAACGGCCTTCGTCTCATCCCGCTTGAAGTAGTAGCCGTCCACGATCCCTTTCACCGTCAGCCGGCCGATGGCCCCCGGCCCGCTGGGGACGCCCAGCGCCGTGCCCGCCTGCGCCTTCAGCCGTTCGGCGCCTTTGGAATCGAGGTAGACTTCGCCTGGGGCGAGGGACGCAAGGTCCACGGGGCGGCCATCCCGCAGTCTCAACTGCTCGAACGTCGCCGCCCGCGCCGGATCCAGGCCCGTGATCATGACGTTCACTTCGAAATGCCGGCCCGCCACGTTGATGGCCGCGACGTTCTCCGTCAGAACGGGCAGGACGCCATCCACATCCGGGTCGCTGTCCAGCGCCTTGACGATGGCCTCCACATCCGCGGCGGCGAAGCGCTCGGGCGTGGGCTTGCCCTCCCATTTGGGGGCATCGCGGTCCACGCGCACCACCTGGTCCAGCGTGCGGAGGCTGTCCTTCACCGAGCCTTCGATGCTGTAGGAGATCGAATCGCCGGTGGTGAAGGCGCTGGCCATGATCGCCGTCGCCAGCATGAGGCCGACGACGATGAGGGCCGTCTGCGTCTTGCGGCGGGGGACGTTGCGGACGCCCATCCGCGCCACGATGGGCGAGCGGACGGCGATGTAGGCAACGACGGCCGCGATGATGACGAAGAGGACGCCCAGCCCCATCGCGATGGAGCTCATGGGCGTGCCGAAGAGTTCCTTCATGGCAGTGTATCCCCTTCGCTCCGTGAAAGCGTCGCCCCAAAGAGGGGCAAGGCCTCCGCTCCTCCTCTCCATCGATGGGAGAGGAACTCGAGCGTAGCCCGAGAGGAGAGGGTGTTGTTCTGTTTTAGTCCCTCGATGCGGGAAGGGCGGTGCGCCACACTGCCTTTGGCCGAGGAGACGTCCGGCGCAGGTTGCGCCGAAATCCCCCTCTCTTTACTTCTCTCCCGCCAGGGGAGAGAGGGGGTGGAGCGGACCCACTTCCACCCATTAGTTAGCCTGTTTGAAGAGACCAAAGTCGCGAACACTTTGAACTTACCTGCTGTTCCGGCTCTCGTTGACGATGACGCCGTCCCGCATCCGGATGATGCGATGGGCCCGCGCCGCGACCGAGTCATCATGGGTGACCAGGACAAAGGTCTGGTTGTTCTGCTTGTTGAGCTGAACCAGGAGGTCCATGATCTCCTTCGAGTTCGTGGTGTCCAGGTTGCCCGTCGGCTCGTCGCCCCACACGATCTCGGGATCGTTCACCAGCGCCCGCGCGATGGCGACGCGCTGCTGCTGGCCGCCGGAGAGCTCGGCGGGGTAGTGCTTCGCCCGGTCGGCAAGGCCCACCAGCGTCAGCGCCTTCATCGCCTTCTCCCGCGTCTCCTTGGGGTTCGCGCCGGAGACGAGCATCGGCAGCTCCACGTTCTCCAGGGCCGTCAGCACCGGCAGGAGGTTGTACGATTGGAAGATATAGCCCATCTGCCGCGCGCGGTAGGTGGTCTTCTGGTTGTCTGACATCGTGGTCAGCTCGCTGCCGGAGATCTTGATGGAGCCGCCTTCGTCCACATCGTCCAGGCCGGAGAGGCAGTTGAGGAGCGTGGTCTTGCCGCAGCCGCTGGGACCCATGATGGCGACCATTTCGCCCCGGGTGATAGTCAGGTCAACGCCCTGCAGGGCCGCGACCTTCACCTTGCCCGTATCGTAGGTCTTCTTCACGCCGGTGGCGACGATGATGGAATCGGTCTTGACGGTGGTGGTCATGTGAACCTCGCGCTTCCAGGAAAAGGGGCGGCTCGTGAGGGCGTTCACAATTGTAGGGCAAGCACGAACTTTCGACAATTCCTTAAGTAGTGGGTGAGGTTGACCTTTCGCGTGGCAGTACAATGTCCTCAATGGATAACTGTCAGCATTGATATTGGCTGATTTCGTAAGATTCTGTCATCGGCTTGGGCTGTGAACCGCCCCGGGTTTGATGGAGGGCTCGTTTATTGAGTCCCGGCTCTTGCCGGGGCCGGTATAGCACCGTTGGTGGCCTCATACTCCGCTGGTGGCAGGTAGCCGATGGCGCTGAAG